>OFMO01000099.1_pt1 | contig 81485 bp, 105 predicted proteins | sample 1541821 | NCBI WGS metagenome assembly OFMO01 (sample SAMN04209253, study PRJEB22552) | human gut metagenome | biome: gut; material: feces | host: Homo sapiens | place: USA: Oklahoma | reverse complement strand
TCCATATATTTGTACAATATTAAAATATGTTCACCATTTTGCTAATATAGCCAAAGTATTTACAATGAGTTCATTAGCTTTTTTGCAACATTAATCTTTATATGATATATATTGTTTACCGATAGGCTAGCCTATGACAGGTCGATAACTGATGGATGACTAATACAGTTAAGCGTATGTTAAGTACGTCTCCACAGTTAGATTGGGATTGTTAACAGCAATCCCATTTTTTACGTTTTGCAACCATGTCTATGCCAGTGTTTTGCCACTAATTTGCCACTGATTTTTCATTTACATATCTACACCATATTATCCACATTTTTACCCCATTGACTTTTTTAGATAATTCTGCGTTGTAAACGATACATTTTGTATCGATTTTGTGTTGGAAATGTTAGTTTTTCTCAACTAAAGCAAAGAACTCAGATAATGATATATTTAGACAGTCGCAATAATCTTTTAATGATCTACCATACATTCTAACTTCTCCGCTTTCCCATCTAGAAACTGTCATTTTACTAACATTCAATCTATCAGAAATATCTTGCATTGATAGATTTCTATCTTGTCTTAATTTTTTCAGCTGATTTCCTACATTTAAATCAAAATCATAATCGTCATCTCTTCTCTTACTCATAATGTGTGCCTCCTGGCTTTGTAATTATATAATAGCAAAAAAACGTAACATGTTACAAAAAACTGTTGACTATAACACAACAAGTTACTAGAATAATAAGTGAAGTAACACAGTACGTTACAGAGAAGGAGGAATAACTATTGATGGATGAAGAATTATTACCCATTAAAGCTATTGCATCAATCATGGGAATTACAATTGCTGAATTATCAGAAAGAAGTGGTATCCCATATGAAAGATTGCTGAACTTAAACATTGGTAGAGGTGTTATGAATGCAAAAGAGTTGATGCTATTATCTAAAGCTTCTGGAATTCCAGCAGAAAAAATACGTATTTAATTTTTTTTACACGATAAGTAACGTGCTGTGGTACAAATGGAGGGAATTAATGGAAAAAGTGCAAGTATTTAAGAATGAGGAATTTGAAGTAAGAACCGTTAAGAGAAATGGTGAACCATGGTTCGTAGGCAAAGATGTAGCAGAGGAACTTGGATATGCAAAGGCGAGAAATGCAATATCCACTCATGTTAGCGAAGAAGATAAAAAGGATGCCCCAATTCAGGGCGGCCTTGGTGGTATTCAACAAATGACGATCATCAACGAAAGTGGTCTCTACAGTTTAATCCTGGGTTCCAAGCTTCCAAGCGCCAAACGCTTCAAACACTGGGTGACAAGTGAAGTACTTCCTGCCATCCGACAGAACGGTGTCTATATGACCGATGACAAGGCCTATGACATCACTCACAATCCTGGCAGTCTTGCTGATCTGCTTCTACAGGCAGGTGAACAGCTCAAGCAGAAGGAAATCATCATCCAGGAGATGAAACCTAAGGCTTTATTCGCCGATGCAGTAACTACATCTCATACATCGATTCTGGTAGGAGACCTTGCAAAGATCATCAAGCAGAACGGATATGAGATTGGGCAGAAGCGCTTATTCGAATGGCTCAGACAGAATGGATATCTGATCAAGTCAGGATCATCTAAGAATATGCCAACACAGAAGAGTATGGATCTACATCTGTTCGAAGTGAAAGAGTCTACAGTGCAGAATCCTGATGGAAGTGTACGAGTTACAAAGACTCCTAAATGTACTGGAGAAGGGCAGGTGTATTTCATCAACAAGTTTCTGAAAGGCACAGATGAATAGAAAAAAGGTATCCACTCACACTGGATACCAAGGTGAAGCATTTCCGAATGACTTCACAAACATTCTACCACACAGAAAGAAAGGAAAACTATATGGAAGTTACATTTAATTATGCAAATTCTGAACCTGATGAAGTAGACCAGGACTGCATGATCAGATTCATCTGCAAAATGATTGCGGAAAGAAAGAAGGATCCGGTATACATGGCTGGATTTGAACAGTGGAAAAAGGAAAGAGAGGAGCAGAACAGTGGAAGACAAACAACTGATATGTGACTGTGCTGCTCATGCATTGAAGCAGACAGATGCGTTCAAAGACATCATCAAGATTGATTATTATCAGTCGAAGGAATCAGATGAATCACACGTAGTTATTCACTATCAAAGCGGAACACGTATTATCTGTACAACTATGGATAGTGGCTTCGAACTACTCAAAGATATCATCAATCATGTAGGAGGCTGATTATGGAAAAACTTAATGGAACGGATATTCAGGAAGTAGTAAGAAGAAAAACAATTGCACAGCACTATGTTCACTCAAAGCTCGACAGAAAAGCACTCATTATGCAGCTTGCTGAGGAAGCAGCTGAGCTTTCACAGGCATGCCTCAAGTACATCAGAGCACTTGATGGAACAAATCCATGTGCTGAGCAGGATCCAGAAGTATATATGGACAACATCGTTGAGGAATACTCTGATGTTTCAAATGCAGCTGAAGTTGCGTGGATCCATTTAGATTATGAAATCATTGCCAGTAAGGCAGAACGCTGGGCAGACAGACTGAAAGCACTGGAAGAAAGGAAAGGTGCAAACAATGAATGAAAAAACATGCTTAAAGGTGCATCATTTCGAGAAGCCGTTGGATATTCCGTCTTTTGCAAGAAGGAAAGCAGTTGAGGAAGAACCAGTGCAGACTATCAGCAACAGTGATGTTGTTCTGATCTGCGGTATGACAATCGCAATTCTAACGCTTGTTGCAATTCAGCTGGGGATTCTGATGCTATGACAATCATTGCTACATTAAGAATGGAGAAAGCTTTGTTGATATATGGCAAAAGTAAATTGGAACTTATGGGAGGAGATGGAAGCAATGCAAAGTAACTTTCACCTGGATGCATATGAAGTGGATGCAGTAACACAGCAGGGAAGACCTGTTCGATTCGATATCACGGATGGATGCAATGGAAAGTATCTGATCCATACAGAGCATGATCAGCTCTATGTGGACAAGTCAGTACTGATTAAAGTCATGCAGCTGATTGAGAACGAGAAAGCAGGAGGATGATGAAACATATGTATATGTGCAGCAAGAACAATGGTGCAATGGCAAAGAGTACTGCAATCCCACAGGAAGAAGAAGTGACGGACCAGGATATAAATTATCTGATTTCACAGATACTGTCACTGTTCAGCGACGTTCTGGAACAGGCTGAAGATGCTGACAAGGAAGTCTATGACAAGATGATGGCACGCAGCAGTCAGGATCTGATTGATGAAATTACAGAAATGATAGAAGACAGGAGATAGAAATGATTGATCTTAAAGCAATTCATGATGAATTGACAAAGTATTTGTCAGAAGTGGCAGAAAGCTACTTTGACAACAGGGTGGATTACTACAAGCCACGCTATGTGGATCTGCAGATTAAATTCTCTGTGGATCCGGCAACAAATGAAATTATACAGACAGTGTCATGTGGGAGAAAGATTCCACCTAGATACATTGGACATCCACGTCATATGACACGTGATCAGCTTTTAGAGGAAGTAAAGGAGGAAAAGAAAAATGTATCTCTACGAAATACCACAGGCTTATAAGACTATTCTGGACAATGCAGATCCAGAAACAGGAGAAATTGACTATGAAGCATTAGACATGCTCGAAGATTCTCTTCACAGCAAGGCAGATGCCTATGCAAAGATCATTCGCTCGCTGAGCGCACAGAGTGCAGCAGTCGAATCAGAAATCGAGCGTCTTGAAGCTCTGAAGACTGCAAATGACAACAAGGTGGCAAGACTGAAGGAGAACCTTCTGAAGGCAATGGAATCAATGGATGATGAGAAATTCAAGACAGATCTGTTCTCATTCAGTATCAGACAGGCAAGCTCTCAGCCACTTGAAATCGATGAAACACAGGAGATTCCAGTCAAATGGTGCAAGACTACAGTCACACCTGATAAGGCAAGAATCAAGGAGGCACTAAAGAAAGGAGAGAAATTAGGTTTTGCAAAACTTGGCGAGAGAAAGCAATTCCTGATGATCAGATAGCATGGCAATCAATGTAATGATTCTAGGTGCGAGTGGAACAGGAAAATCTGCTTCCATGCGAAACTTCAATTCAGAAGACGTAGCACTCGTAAATGTATGTGCAAAGCCACTTCCGTTCAGAAAGAAGCAGTTTGAAACACTTGATTCAGACAACTATGCAGAGATCAAAAAATTTCTGAAGAAGACAGCACGAAAGATTATCGTAATTGATGATGCGCAGTATCTGATGGCTGATGAATACATGAGAAGAGCATCAGAAAGAGGTTTCGACAAATTCACTGATATCGGTCAGAACTTCTGGAATCTGATTAAATTCTGTGAAGCACTGCCTTCAGACAAAGTGGTCTACTTTCTGCAGCATACAGAAATTTCAAGTGATGACAAGACAGTTAAGGCAAAGACAATCGGCAAGATGCTGGATGAAAAGATCACACTTGAAGGACTGTTCTCTATCGTACTGAGGACCTCAGTAGATGACGGACACTACACATTCCACACAAGAAATAATGGATCAGATACAGTTAAGTCACCTATCGGCATGTTTGACAAGCCTGAAATCGATAATGACCTGGCAAAGGTGGATGAGGTCATCAGAGCCTACTATTCAGACATCTATGCAGAACAGGACAGCTACAGGGACTCAGTTGCAGTTCTTGATCATGAACCAGAAGACAAGGATACAAAGCGTATCAGCAAGGCAATTGATGATTCAGAAGCACCTGGAGGAACACCATCAGACACACCTCTGTCCAAATGGGGAGAACTCAAGATCAGACTTGATGATGCAAAGATCACTGTTGATGAGCTGAAGAAATTTGTTGTATCAAGCGGAGTCATTGGAGCAACTGTCGAGCCATCTGACTATGAGGATGACTTCATCGATTATCTGTTAGCTAATTTTGAAAAACTGAAGAAGAGCATTAAAGGAGGAAAGTAATAATGGCTAATTCAAAATACAATACATCATTCGAAGTTGAAGACAAGGAGTACACACTTCTTGAACCGGGAGAATATCCATATGTAGTCACAGAAGTAAAGTATGGTGACTACAACGGCAGCGCAAAGGTTCCAGCGTGTCCAATGGTAACTGTTGAACTGGAAGTAGACGGTGGAGAACAGGGCAAGATCTCAGTCAGCAACAACTTCTATATCTGCAAGGAATGTGCAGGACTGCTGGCTGCATTCGCAAAGTCAATTGGTGTAATGGACGATGGTGAAAAGGTCGTATCTATTGAATGGGATGAAGTAGAAGGCATGAAAGGCACTGTTTACATCAACCATCGTGAATACAATGGTAACAAGTACAACCAGGTGAAGAAATTCGTCAAGAAGGTTAAAGCCAAGAAGAATTATGACATGTTCTGAGGGATTGGTATTTCAAGTCCCTGGAGAACCAGTAGGCAAGGGAAGACCTAGATTCACCAGGCAGGGCAGAGCCTATACTCCTGCCAAGACTGCAAAGTATGAGAATCTAGTTTCTCTTGCTTTTCAACAAATGTATCCCAATCATGTGCCATTTGAGAATGCTGTCGAAATGAAAATGATTGCTTATTTCTCGATTCCAAAGTCATGGAGCAAGAAAAAGCATCAGCAGGCAGTCTTGAATCAAATATTTCCTACAAAGAAACCTGACACTGACAATATTGCAAAAGTGAAGGATGCACTTAATGGAATTGCATTCAAAGACGATTCTCAAGTCGTAAAAGAAACGATCATAAAGCGATATGCAGAAGTTCCGAAACTGATAATCTACATCAAGGAGGTGTGATATGGACAACAGAGAAATAATAACAGAATGTCTCAAGTACATAGATCCATCCAGATGTGACTACATGGAGTGGTGCCAGGTTGGAATGGCACTCAAAGTTGAGGGATTTGACTGCGAAGTGTGGGATGAATGGTCAAGGAAAGATGACCGCTACCGTGAAGGCGACTGTGAACGCAAATGGAATACTTTTGGAAAGATAGGTGTAACAGGAGCAACCATTGTAAAGATGGCTAAAGATAATGGATGGGAGACTCAGAACAAACATAAGCAGCCGAAGCTGGACTACAAGAATCATTCTCTGCGTATCGAATTTGAAGAGGCTCTTCCGTCAGAAAATATTGTCAAGGAAGGATGGATTGAAAAAGAGGAATTCACAGAACCAGGAGATGGATGGAACCCTGTCAAGGATGCAGCAGACTATCTGACTGCACTCTTTGACCCGGGAGATATCATCGGCTATGTGATGCAGTCTAGATACATTGTAGAATGTCACATTAAATACACTAAGAAAATCAAATTAAATGCCAGAAGACATAACGTGAAATTCCGAAGTATTCAAATTATTTGATGCTGGTATTCAAATTGTTTACAAATATGACATATAATATCATTTATTCAAAAACTGAGGACCCTATAGATCAGACTATAGGGTCTTGTTTCAGAATGGCAGATTATCATTGTCTGATTCACTCAGATCATTATTTTTCTTTTTTAAATAGTATTCCAGTTTAGATAGTTTTTCATCTATGTGTCGCAGGTATTCAAATACCCAATCTTCTGATTCGTCTTTTTCGACAGCGAGTTCCCTCTGCTTTAATATATACTCACATATTTCAATAATATCTGTTGCTTCCATTTCAGTCTTCCTCTATTTCTAATTGTTCTATTCCCTGTACGAGTGTTTCTATTTCATATGGACTTAATTCTGTTCTTTCCAGCGAGCATTTATTCCAGAATACATCTTTGTAATAAGCCATCTCACATCCGATATACATTTCAGGTATGACCAGATAATATCCATTTGCGTGTTTTCCGTAGATGATATGGAACGCATATCCTCTTCCTGTTATGACTGCCTCTATTGGATATACATCTGTGAATAATTTTATTTCAGCCTGCCATGCACGGTTTCTGACTTCACATTTATACTGAATTCTTTTCACACCTGAAGATCCTCTACAGTTTTCATTACTGTTTCTGATGTAATGATATTTTCGTTCAATGCATTGCCGATTACTAATGCCTGATTTACTATTTTATCTATTACTCTTGGAATGCCGTTAGATGCATTCACGATAGCTTCCAGGGCACTTTTTTCAAACACTTCCATGTGCGAGCCTGCTCCGCGCTGCTTATCCAGAATATATTTTTTTCCTTCTTCAAGCTGTAATGGCTCCATTTCATAATTTGTGATGATCCTCTGGGTCAGCGGCTCATGCGCTGCCAGGCGCAGTGTATTATTCAGCTGTGGAAGACCTGCCAGAATAATGACCGCCTTGTTTACTGAATCCATTTCGAAATTGAACAGAATCTTCAAGTCATTCAGCGTTGCGCTCTTCATATAATTTGCTTCATCAAATATGAATACAGGAGTCATTCTCTTTTCAATGACAAATCTGTCGATTGCGTTCTGGATTGTTCGGAAATTTTCATTTTTTCTGAATCTCGGCTCATACCCGAGCTCTTCTGCGATCATTCTGTAAAACTCCATCACTGTAAGAGTTGAAAGAGAGATGTATACAACCTTGTACGCAGCCGGATTGAGAGATCTGGCCCAGTTTCGAATTGCCGTTGTTTTTCCCATTCCCGGCTGTCCTGTAATCAATCCAAATCCTTTTACCTGATCCAGATAATTCAGCCGGCTGATGACCTCTCGATACTGAGATGTTTCAATCAGAAATGATTTCTGACTCTTTGTATACGGATTGAATTCAAATCCATATCTGCTTATGTAATCCATGATCAATTTCCTCCGGACATTTTGAAACTCGTTCTATGAAATGTAGAGTTTGCTTTCTTGTCCAACAATTTAATTTCTTCCAGTTCTCCATTTCTTCTGTCGACTGAATAGATTTTTGAAAGATCTGGTGAATATCTGAGCAGAAGCTTCTGTCCTGCGTATTTATAATTTACTTCATATTCTTTATCATCCAGAGTAATGACATTATCTCTGGACACTCTTCTTTCGGCTTCAAGCAGGAATGTTTTTTCAATTCTTTCTTCGTCCATACGAATGATCAGTGATGATTCTTCAAAGAATCTGTCCTGAGGTGTCCTGCCATTCAGAGAACTGTGCGGGCTCTGATTGTATTTCTGAACCCAGTGCATCAGGCTGTCTCTGAGATCATCGAGTGATTCAAAATCATGCATGTTCAGCTTTGACATCCATTGATCCTTCATCGTCCGGAACCAGCGCTCAATTTTTGCTTTCCCCGTCGGAGTATAAGGGGGTGCGTAATTGACGACCGTTCCCATACGGGCTCCAAGAAGTTCCATCTGGTGAGATCTGTAGTTGGCTCCATTGTCAAACTTCAATGTCTTGGGCTTCCCGAATTTAATGACTGCTGAACGGATGACGCTCATGAGATTTACAAAGTTGTCATTGAAAAACACATCGATTCCGACAATGAACCTTGATGCATCATCAATCAATGCGATGATCCATACTTTCTTTTTCTCTTTTCCAATTTTTAAATATGGTCCAACACTTGAATCTCCATACCATACTTCATTGATATGTTCCAGTTCATATCGTCTGAACTCTTTGATGACATAATTTTCCTGCCGTTTAAGACTGTTGACATATCTTGTAATTGTAGAAAGTGAAATATCTCCTTCCCTGATCGTATGGTTATCGATAAGCTTCTGATAAATGAGTGTACAGGGCAGACGGGGATATTCTTTATGAAGATAGTTGATCTGTGTCCTGACCTCATCATCCATTTTTCTGGAATGTCCACAGTCACTTCTTCTTTCAGGTTTCAAGCCATCCAGTCCGTCTGCCTGATAGTTTTGATAGTATCTTCGTATCGTATATTCACTGTACGTCACAGCCTTGCCTCCAGGATTTGTGTAAGTCTTTAATGAAGCATCACGAAAAAAACCTGCGCGTTCCTTATCTGACATTTCAGAAGCAGTGACAAGAGGTGCAATGATTCCGTAACGGAACAAAGCTATTTTTTCTCTATATATTTCATCCATGTATTGAAATACCTCCTATGACTAGACGATAGTTCAAACACAATCCTGCAGAAAGGCCATTCTAAGTGGTGATGTGAATAAGTATTACAGGCTGGCATCTAATCTGCATAAACTGCAGCCTGTGATTCAGAAAGCACAGTTCACAGAGATTGTCATCACTGATAGAAATGTTAAAGCTCAGCAGCCTCTGTCTCCAGAAAAGAGTAAATCTTCTTTTTATATTTCTGATATCTTCCATAGTGATCCAGTACTTGTTTTTGATATTGTCGTCTGTTTCACTGGATTCAATGATTTCAACTGTATCAGACAGAGAAACATGTGAATAGGGAATTATTGATTTTGGAAGGATTGCATGCGTTTTTCTGCAGCTTTTACATATCACGCGTTTTATCAGGATACGATCATCTGCCTGTTCTTCATACAATTCCCGCTTCAGGTGTCTTGAATAATAGCTGTGTACTTTGAATCCTACCTGTTTACAGGCAGAACATTTAACAGCTTCTATTCTTAATGAATTGGATAATTCATCATAATATGCCTGATCTATATCACTATTGACGCAATCATCATATGCAATTATCATAATATTGTTTTTAGGGAATAGAGGTTAGAGACAGACTGGGGAGTTTATATCGTGCCTCTATTTTTTTATTCCTTTCTCCTTGCTTCTAATCATACAGAAAATGCAGATATTTTGACTATGATTTAGTCTTTTCTCTGCATCGTTTTTTTATTTAATTTGAACATATTATTAGTTTTATGTGTATTTAATTTGGCGTTCTACAATACATCCAGGACAGGAATAAATACATTCCTGCAGATAAAGGAACATATACAGTCACATGCGGACAGGTTCTTGATGAACTGAACAGAACCAATTCAATTGAAAAGGCATTCGGCTCCTATGAAAAGAAAAGCGGTGCATGGATCAGATTCAATCCATTGGATGGCAGCGGTGTACGCAATGACAATGTGACTGAATACAAATATGCACTGATTGAATCAGACAATATGGATCTTCCGACTCAGCTTGCAGTCATAAGAGAGCTTAAGCTGCCTTGTGCTGCACTCGTATACAGTGGATCCAAATCAATTCATGCAATTGTTCATATCGATGCACAGAGCTATGCAGACTACCGTTCAAGAGTTGAATATCTCTTCAAGGTATGTGAGAAGAACGGACTCAGCCTGGACAAGCAGAACAAGAACCCAAGCAGACTGTCTAGACTTCCTGGGTGCTTCCGAGGGGAACACAAGCAGTTCCTTATCGGTGTGAACCAGGGTATGGCAGACTACAATGAATGGAAAGACTACATTGATGAGATGGATGACAGTCTTCCTGATGTCAGCAGTATCACAGATCTGTTCGACAATCCTCCAACATTGGCACCATGTGTCATTGATGGAATTCTCAGACAGGGAAGAAAGATGATCTTGTCGAGTACTTCAAAAGCCGGAAAGACACATCTCTTGATTGATCTTGCCTTCTCATTTGCAGAAGGTATGAACTGGCTCGGTCACAGATGCAGGCAGTGCAAGGTTCTGTATATCAACCTGGAAGTAGCATTTGATACTTTTGCAAAGGACATACTTGCAGAGTACCTGTACAAGGGAATGGTCGGTGATGGAGCACACCTGGAGAACATCATTGTATGGAACCTCAGAGGAAAGGCAGCAGGCATCGGACAGATCAAACGCTCAATCATCAGAAAGGCAAAGGCAGTAGGTGCTGAAGTAATTATCCTGGATCCACTTTACAAAGTAATGGATGGGGATGAGAACTCCAATTCAGATGTAGGCAGAATGTGCCGTGAATTCGATGATATTGCCCAGGAAACAGGTGCATCAATCATTTATGCTCATCACTATGCAAAAGGAAACTCAAGCAACAAGTCAGTCATTGACAGAGGTGCAGGAGCTGGAGCATTTGCAAGAGATCCTGATGCGATTCTCAGCTTGACACAATTGGACTGGTATTCAGTCAATGATCCAGGCAAGAAGGCATTCAGACTCGAATCATCACTGAGAGAGTTTGCATCGATTGAACCAATCAATCTGTTCTCAATGGGATTCAAGAAGGAATACAGAGGCAGAGAATACTCAACGCTTGTGTTTGAGAAAGATGTGAATGGAATCCTGGATGATGTTGATTTTCTGGGAGAGAAGCCAGCCAAGAAAACACAGTATGAATTGGCTGATGAAAAAGAACGTACACTCAAAGTCGTAAATGAATTAGGTGGTGAATGTACAATCTATAACTTCATAGATAAATACTATGAATTATATGGTGAAAAACTGTCAGAAAGGACAGTCAGACGCAAATTCAAAAATGCCGATTTGGTTCAGAAAAGACTAGAAGGGCAGAAAAAAGTTTATGGATCAGGCACTGATAATTAACCCGGCACACATGCCGAGCTAGATAGTCGGCAAATACTAAGGAAATGCCGACCGCCGACCTTTTGCCGAGCTAGGTGGTCGGCAAACCTATATATATAGTAATATGCCGACCTATATGCCGAGCTCACATGGCACACACTACGTAGAGCAAGTGCTTTGAATGCACACTTGCCTACAGTAGTGCTAGTGCTTGGTGCCGACAACGTTTTATGAAGAGACAGAAAAAGAAAAATATTATCATCCTGGAAGATAATCCTACGGATGAGGAAAGGAAGAAAAGGGAACTTGATGCTCTGCTGTTTGGAGAACTTGTCTTTCCAAAAATAGAAACACCTAAAGGCTATGTTACCTTGCGTGATCTGGATGGAGAGGCTTGCTGTCAGATCAGCACCAAAAAGATTCCTTTCTGAATTATGAAAGAAATGAATTTAACAGAATCAGAAATTCAAGGATACGAGATGGTTGTTGAAGTGCTGGCAAAAGCACTCGATATTATCGACAGGCAGTATCGGATCAAATACAAGAAGTTCAGGATCAAAGGAGAACCTGTCGATAATGAGGATCAGATCTATCAGCTCTACTGGAATCAGACTATAGCAACCGAGAAAGGACTGCAGAGCTATCTTGAACGGTTCAGAAAAAGAAATGCTCAAGATGCAGCAGACAATGCAGCAATTGATTTCTGTAATGAAGTAATTGGCAGAATGATCAGATCTGCAAAGGATGCGCTGACTGAGGACAGGTTCTGGAAGCACTACGCATATATAGACGGAAAACTCGTGAAGAGAGGTTCATTCGAAGAAAAGAAAATTGCTGAATCCAAGCTGGAGGAATAAATGCGAGGCAGACCGACAAAAGAATTTGCATACTATAAAGGTGATGAATTTATCGCAATTGGAACGATAAAGGAACTTGCTGAAAAAACAGGCTATGCAGAATCAACTTTAAGGTACTGCACACATCCAGCATCGATGAAACGCAGCAAGGGCAACCGACTTATCGTATTTAAAGTAGAGGATGAATGACTTGTGAAAAGCTTAAATGAAGAGCAGTTTCTGAAAGAACTGAGAAACGAAATCAGACTGTACAGAAAGCGCATCAGAGAGCATGAACAGTCAATTGAACACCTGAACAGTCTGATAGTTATGCGTGAAAAGATAATAGAAAGGTGTGTGAACAAATTTGAATGAACTGATAGGGCAGATAATTTATTTGATGATCGTACACTACAGAATAACAGTCGCTGTGTTCCTGTCTGTACTTGCTATTGGATATACTCTGATTGGAATTGCGTACTATCGAGAAATCAAGAAATGGAAGAAATGTCACAAGTGGAGGGACAGCCATGAACGTCATTAACAGATGGAAAACTGTTCCAAAGGAACTGCGTGATGAAACTATGGAACATGAGTACGGATGGATGATCAAGTATCTGCTTGAATCATGCACGGTACTTGTTCCGCCAGAAGCAGTAAGAAAAAATTCGCTGAGCCATATAGAAAAATCACTTGAGCATGATCTGTATGAACTGGGATTTGATGCAAATGTAAGAATCAAGGTTTATCCAGGAGTCATTGCACGAGGAATGGACTATATAGCAGAAGCTGAATTTTTAGGAGGAGAAGATAGGAACTAAGCTTATGAAAAACATTGAAAAATATAAGAATGAGATTATGAATGCAGAACATGCAGATTTAAGTTGCTGTGTTCGTGGTGACATTTTGCACCTAGATTGTATTGCAAATTGTATAGACTGCAAAAAAAGCGTTGTTAAATGGCTTCTAGAAGAATATAGCGAGCCTATTCTAGACGATGCAGAAAGAAAGTATCTTTCAGAAATTATTAAACCATTCAAAAATTACGTTACTGGAATTACAAAGATTAAGGATGATTATGAAAAAGGTAAGCAGTACATTAGCATTATAGTTAAGAAGTATACACATGAATATATAAATCTGCCATATTTTGAAGAAAATACAATGTATAAAGGTATGAAAGAAAACAAAAAATACAGTTTAGATGAGCTAGATTTATGAGGGACAGAAAGTGACAATCGAGGAACTAGAACAGTACAGATGGATCTCAGCAGAAATAGATGCACTTAATGAACAAATCTATGCAATGTACAACACTTACCACTCACCATCGTTCAGTTCTGCTGGTTCCTTTAACGCAGAACCTCACTCACCAGTTGAATCTGCACTGAAGAAAATTCAAAAGCTTGAAAATCTGTACAATAAGAAAATAAAGGATCTTAGAACAAAGGCTGAAACAATTGAAGACTGGCTATATACAGTTGATGATCCATTCGTTCGCTCCTGCATCAGATATCACTATCTGCTAGGCTATACGTGGAAAGAGACTTCAAAAAGAGTATACGGATACAAAAACGGTAATTACTACAATGCCAGGAAAGCTGTTTTCCGGTACTTTGGAAAAGAGTAAAATACTATAGCTTGACACGGAATGTTATTATGTATATACACCAAAAGGAGGAATAGATTATGACAATTAAACTGAGTAAAAAATGTAAAGAAGCTATGCAATTATCTAAACCTATTTCTTACACGCAATACGACCGTGATACATTCACACAGTCTTGGTATGATACAGGAAGGCAGATTCAGAAAGCTATAGATACTTATGCAAAAGAAACTAAAGAAAGCAAACAACAGTTCTTTAAATAAATCAGAACAAGTTCTAATTCAACAGTACCAAGGCCCAATTCCTCATTCTTCTGAATTGGCAAAGTATGAACAGATACTTCCTGGATCAGCGGATAGAATTCTAAAGATGGCGGAGAAGAACCAAGAAATTGAATGTAGGTTTAGAATAGAACAGCAACGAATTGAAAAGAGAGACTCATTGATAGGTGCTATGGCTATATTTATAATAATCATGGCATTGATAATTGGTGGTATCGTCATGTTGATGAATATATCATCTGATGGAATAGTCTCAATAGGACAGTTGCTAAGTGGAATTGGGACATTGCTTGCTGGTATTGTTGCGATTTATAAAATGCTAATTGGGAAGAAAGAATAAAAACGAGCTGTAACTTTGAAATTGTTCAACTGTTACAGCTTTTTATAATATTATTGTTGCATAATACTATATATTATAGTATAATAATATTATAAAGAAGGAGGTGAACAGATGGGCAAAAATAAAAAGAAGAATTTAAGTAACAAATCTTGGAAACGTTCAGACAAGATAGCAGTAGCATCAATCATTGTGAATGTGCTACTAGAGTTACTCAGACTCTTCTTTAAATAGTGTTTAGGGAGACTCGCCTCTCCCTTACACTTCTATTTTACCCTATACTTTTTATGACTACAAGAAGTTTGGTATTAACATGTGCAGTATGGTTTGTGACTGGTTTCAGCATTAGAGGTGTTATCCAGGCACCATCATTATTAGAAATTATGATTGTTATTTGTGAGTTGATAACTGCAATCTTCTGCACGAAAGGAATGTACGATGAATCAAGAAACAAAAGCTAAAAACATTAAGTATATGAATACCTGGATCAAAGAGAACTATATGCGAGTAGGTGGATCGTATCCAAAAGCATTTGCTCAGGAATTCAAAGATGCCTGCAAACAATTAGGTCTTTCTCAGTCGGAAGTATTCAAAAAAGCAATGAAGGAGACAATTGAAAAGGCAAAAAAATAAATCTGTCCAAATTGTCCAAATACTACGTGCTATTATGGTAGTGTCGAAAGAGAGTTCATAAGGGCTCTCTTTTTACGTTGGCACTGTCGAACCTCCCTATTTTTTAGAACAACTGTAATATTGATTGACAGTGCCTTTAAAGAGGAATGATCATGGATGAAGATGTAATTGATGTATCACACTTGTCAGAAGAAGAATACAAGCAGCATATGAGAAGGCTGCAACAGCTGCATACTTCACCATGTCTATATTGCACAGCTGTCTGTACTGACTGGGCACGATGCAAGAAGTATCAGAAGTGGTACAGGATGGCTAACAGAATAAAGAGGTGACTATGGATAGAAATATAAACAAGCTCAAGCAACTGAACAAGGACGTAAAGTCACCGTGTGGACAGTGCGATATTCGCAGTCACTGTAACGTTCCTGGAAGATGCCCGGCTTACACACACTGGCGCAAGGTTTACTTGTCGAGAAAGATAACACATGGTTAGAAGGGGCACCTCTGGTGCTAGATTCAGACCAGATAAAGACGGAACACACCGTGCAGCATTCGATAAGAACAAGAAGAGAATCTATGCAACACAGACTGTCTGTGCTTTATGCGGCAGACCTGTAGACTTCTCTCTGAAGTTTCCTCATCCTATGTCTGCAACGATTGATCATATTATTCCTGTTTCTAAAGGCGGACATCCTTCAGACATAGATAATCTTCAGCTTGCACATCTGTCATGCAACAGAGCAAAGGCTGACAAGACAGCGAAGATAGTCTTCATGGCTGATGACAAGGCAATAAGCAATCGTATTCTTCCTCAGTCAATGAACTGGTCTGAATACAGGTCTAAATAGGGGGAGTACCTCCCCGAGAGCCTGGCAGGCTGATAACCCGCCCGCACTGCGAATATTTCTCGCGGAAACGCTAAGCATTCTGAAATCAGAGTGCTTTTTTTATACAAGGAGGTGCTAAATGGCACAAGGAATTGGATATTTAAAACGTAAACTTGTAACAAAGCAGTCTAGAGTTCAGACTCGCTACAGATACTACGAAATGAAGGAATGTCATACTCCAAGAAACCTGATGGTTCCTGATCAGCTCAAAAATAAATTCTCAATCAAGCTTGGATGGTGTACAAAGGCAGTAGACAGTCTGGCTGACAGACTGCAGTTCAGAGGATTCAAGAATGACAATCTTGATCTGACTTCCATCTATCAGATGAATAACTTTGATGTGCTTGCAGACAGTGCTATCCTTGGAGCATTGATAACAAGCTGTGACTTTATTTACATCTCAATGGATAAAAACGGATATCCTCGCATGCAGGTCATTGATGGTTACAATGCTACAGGCATCATGGATGAAATCACAGGAATGCTCGAAGAAGGATATGCAGTTCTTGACCGTGACGAGAACGATCAGATTATTTCTGAGGCTTACTTTGGCAAAGGATATACAGATTTCTATATCAAAGGCCAGGAACCATACAGAATTGAAAATATCTGTTCTTATCCATTGCTTGTTCCAATTGTGTACAGACCTGATGCAAAGCGTCCATTTGGCCATTCAAGAATCAGCAGAGCATGCATGAAGTATCAGAACAATGTTACGGATACTCTTCTTAACATGGCTATCTGTTCTGAAACAAATGCGTTTGTGCAGAAATACATTGCTGGAAGTGATCCAGATATGGAATTCGATTCATCAAGAGCCTGGATGAGTTCCTTCTTGAATATCAGTGCAAGTGAAGATGGAACCAAGCCAGACTTGGGACAGTTCCAACAGGCAAGTCTTGCACCGTATATTGATGAAATTGAAACACAGGCTTCTCTATTTGCTGGAGAAGTAGGATTGACATTAGATGATCTAGGCTTCTCTAAATCAAATCCTGCAAGTGTAGATGCAATCAGAGCATCACATGAAAATTTAAGACTTACTGCTAGAAAGGCACAGAGGCAGTTCGGTGTTGGCTTCTTGAATGCAGGATATTTAGCTGCATGTTTAAGAGATGACTTTGATTACAACCGTGAAGTGCTTTATGAAACAAAGCCAATCTGGGAACCTGTATTTGAGCCGGATGCAAATGCTATTGGTATGATTGGTGATGCTGCAGTCAAGGTGAACAGTGCTGTTCCAGGCTACTTCAACGCTGAGAATTTGCGAGATCTGACAGGAATCGACAGTGATGAATGATGAAGTAAAGAAAGCCTGGAATCTGTTTCTTGAACATGTTCAGAAAAGCTCTGAAGTGCGGAAGCTGATGAAAGCAGTCGGTAACGGAACAGCAACATATGCAGAAGCACTTGAGTATTCTTCACTGCTCAGCAAACTGCTTGTTGAAAGTGCTTCAGAGGTTTATCCCAATGACTCTCAGAAAGTTCTCGGAATGCTCAAGAACGCTCAGTACTGCAGGAACTATTTCAATCATGTAGACAAGTACCTGTACGATCTTCAGAGTTCACTGAATAAAGACAGTGGACTTGGTATGAAGCCAGTCAAGATGATCAAGTATAATCAATTGCTTGATCAGAGCGTTTCATCGTCTGATGACTATAAAGCTGATATAGAAAAATACAAAAGCAAAGCAGAACTATCTGCAAACAAGCATGTAGATACATATCAGCAGTACAACGCTAAAACGCAGACAAAAGCTGGATACAAAGTAACAGTATCACGAACATACGATGGAGTAGGCTTGTCAGATAAAAGAGCATGCACATGGTGCCTTGAAAGAGCAAAGTCTAATGTTCCGTATGATGAAGCCTTCAAGAATGGCATGTTTCAGCGTCATGAAGGATGCCACTGCATCATTGAATATAACAACAATGGTGAAAAGAGTTATCAAACAGGCAAAGGTGGGGTGAAAAGTTGGAAATTAAATGAGGAGCTTTCCCAGCCTTACAAAAAAATAGTGAGAGCTGAAAAAAGAGACATTGAGATAAAAACAGTAAACATTAATAGAGTGATAAAATCAAGAAAAGTAAAAACTTATGAAGAAGTATATATATCGGATCGTGCAATTATCAAACCTAAAGCATTGCATAAAATAAGAAAATATAATGATGAATTAATTAAAAAATACGGAATAAGGCAGAAACCAGACATTCTAATTGTTACAAACGAAGAATTAAACTATAATGTTCTTGGAGTTTATTTGGCAATATCAAATGTTGTTGTTTATCCACCAGATGTTACAAAAGAGACGCAACGGCATGAGATGAAGCACTGTCAGCAAGCTGATGCATATAAAAAGAATGGTAGAATAATCAGCAAATCAAACTATAGTGAATATATAAATGAGATTTGTAAAACTTCAAAAAGACATCTGAAAATATTAGGGATTAATGAAGAGAATGTGTCAGAACTCAGTAAATATGCTAAAGATATGTTCGAATTAGATAGGTTTGATGAAGTTGAAGCTGAATATGAAGCGTCGAAAGGAGATAGTTAAATGAGATTTATAGAATATCCTAAAGAATTGAATGATTTAATGAGAGTTTATAAACCATATATCGAAGGATGTCATTTACGAGAAGATGCTCCTAGAGAGGCTAAAGAAGCATATGAAAAAGCTAAAAAATTTTGCCTTGAATTAGGACAATGATTAATGGCAAAAGACGATTATTATGTGATTGTGTATAAGATACTAGCGTATCTTTATATACAACTGAAAAAAGGTGAATCAGTTGAAGCAGAAATGCTTATGTATGATGGTGACTTATTTCAGATAAACAGAACCTATTGGGTATACATCTTTGAAAATCTATCAAAAGATGGATATATTACTGGATTGTCAAATATTACCGTAGGCAATGGCTATTATTTGAAAGAACAGTTTCCTAACTGTCAAATTACACCAAAAGGCATTGATTATCTTTGCGAAAATTCATTGGCTGAAAAAGCAAAACAGTTTCTGAAAGACATCAAAGATATCACACCATTTATATAGAATCAGCAAACATAAAGATATTTTAGATCAGAAAAAAAATAAAAGAAAAGTGGGACCCCCCTATCACCATAGCGGGATACCACTTTTCTATAAAAATAATAGCACACACATAAGAAAAATAAAGGTTTTGTTTATGGCTAAAGACGATTACTATACATTGGTTGCTAAGATACTTGTTTATTTATATAAAAAGTATAAGCAAAAAGAAATTGAAAAAGATTATATTTCACCTTTAACAAAAGATTTTCCTGTAAAAGATGAACAATTGATGGAAACTGTATCAATGATGATTGAACAGGGATTGGTTAAAGGTACATGTGTAAAAGCTTGGGGTGGTGATATTGTGATGATTGATTATCAAAGTCTGAAAATAACACCTGATGGAATTGATTATCTTCAGGATAATTCAAAGATTAGAAAGATTTGTGAAACACTAATTGAAGCTAAACCTATTTGGGAATTGTTTTTATGACACGGCAACCGTACAGGTTGCTTTTATTTTGGAGAAAAAATGAAAAAAATATTTAGACCACCAAAGATTTGTAACGGATAAGGAGGATATATGGCAGAACCTAAGAGATTAGGTCGCCAGACTCCTACAAAATCCGTTGTTTTACCATATGAGAACACATATGGAAAAGAAGCAATTGATATCTATGAAAAGACTGGCAGACAGGCACAGGATTGGCAGAAGCTTCTGATCTATGACATGCTATCCTACAACGAGGAAGGATTATGGATTCATACTAAATTTGGATATTCTGTACCTAGACGTAATGGTAAGAATGAAGTCATTACGATTCGTGAAATGTATGGATTGATTGAAGGCGAGCAAGTGCTTCACACAGCACATAGAACACCTACATCATCTAGTGCTTTCTATAGACTGCTAAAGCTGTTGGAAGATGCAGGATATAAAGACAAACATGATTATATTGCTCATAAACAATACGGACTTGAAACAATTGAATTTCCATCGAGTGATGGAAAAGTTAGCTTCAGAACCAGAACATCTAAAGGTGGACTTGGTGAAGGCTTTGATTTGATGATCATTGATGAAGCGCAAGAATATCAAGATGATCAAGAGACAACATTAAAGTATGTTGTTTCATCCTCAAAAAATCCTCAGACACTGTTTTGTGGAACACCTCCAACAATGGTGTCCAGTGGGACCGTATTTATGAAAATGAGAAATAAGGCGCTCTCTGGGGAAACAGAGAATACTGGATGGGCGGAATGGTCTGTTGATTCGATGACAGATGTTCACGATGTAGAAGCTTGGTATGAAACCAACCCATCATTAGGCACGATTTTTACAGAACGTATCATCAAAGATGAAATTGGTGATGATGATCTTGATTTCAACATTCAGCGTTTAGGATACTGGTCAAAGAAGAATTTGAAATCTTTCATTTCAGAAGTGCAGTGGAACGAATGCAAACTCACTTCTCTTCCGGAACTGAAAGGAAAACTCTATGTTGGCATCAAATTTGGAATTGACGGTCAGAATGTGGCAATGTCTATCGCGTGTAAGACCACAAGTGAAAAAGTATTCGTAGAGTCTATAGACTGTCAGCCTAGACTGAATGGCAATAAATGGATGCTGCGCTTTCTGAAGCAGGCAGATATTGCATCTATTACCATTGACGGCAATGGATCTGCGACTCTTGAGGAAGAACTGAAGGATATGAAACTGAAACATATCATTATTCCAAAGACATCAGAAGTAATTACGGCCAATGACGTATTTAAAACATCACTGGATCAGGGCCTGGTTGTCCATATGGGACAGCCATCACTTGCTCAGTCAGTCAGCAACTGCCAGAAGAGACTGATAGGAAGCCAAGGCGGTTATGGGTATCAAAGTATCAGGGAAGGCATAGACATATGCCTTATGGAAAGTATGGTTTTCGCTTTCTGGCAGGCAAAGACAGCTAAAGAAAGACGAAAACAGGTTATTCACTATTAAAGCAGCTTATCTCAGCTGCTTTTTTAGATATTACGTACACTACACGGAAAGTAGGAAAAGGAGACTTAAACATGACATTCACACCAATTGAAACACAGGAAGCATTCGAAGCAGCATTGAAAGAGAGACTTGAGCGTGAGCGCTCAACTATGACTAAAAAGTTTGAAGGCTATACATCACCTGAAGCACTTCAGAAGATTAAGGATGAATATGACTCTAAGATCAAAGGCTTGAATACTTCAATCACAGAAAATGCGAACAAGTATGCAGACTATGACAAACAGCTTGCAGAAAAAGATGCCAAGATCAGTGCTTACGAGACCAACTCGGTAAAAATGAGAATCGCACATGAGAATGGAATCCCTTATGAGATGGCTTCTAGACTGTCTGGTACTACAGAAGAAGACATTCGCAAGGACGCAGAAACATTATCTAAATTCATTGGTAATCGAGAACAGGTACCACCTTTAGCAAATCACGAAGAAACAAAAGGTGATACATCTAAACAGATTTATTTACAGATGGCGAAAAACCTAAGAGGAGAATAACAAATGGCAACAATTACTAAAACTACAAATTTATTTCCAGCGGAATTTATTCCACAGATTTTCAGCAAAGTAGCTGGTCATTCTACATTGGCAAAGCTTTCAAAGCAGGAACCTATTCCATTTTCAGGAACATCACAGTTTGTATTTACAATGGATGGTGAAGCATCTATTGTCGGCGAAGGTGAAGCAAAGCCAGCAGGTGATGCAGGATTTAAACCAGTAACAATCGCACCAATCAAGTTTGTGTATCAGCACAGACTTACAGACGAATTTGTGAACATGTCTGAAGAAAAGCAGGTCCCATATCTGCAGGCTTTCACAGACGGCTTTGCAAAGAAGATGGCAAGAGCACTTGATATTGCAGCAATGCACGGTGTAAATCCTGCAACAGGTGATGCCTGTGAAGCTATTGCCAGCAAGAACTTTGATATGGCAGCAGTTGGATCCGTAACAGTAACAGCTGGTTCTGAAGATGATACTCTCGATGCAGCGATTCAGGCAATTGTTGCATCTGATGGAGCAATTACTGGTATTGCAATGGCACCATCATTTGGAAGTGACTTATCTAAAATCAAAGTAAACGGTGTAGTTCAGTATCCTGAATTCAGATTCGGTGGCAATCCTGGTACATTCGCAAGTGTTCCTTCTGATATTAACAACACTGTTTCATTCAAGACATCAAAGGATTTAGCAATTGTCGGTGACTTTGCTAATGCATTTAAATGGGGTTTCGCAGAAAACATTCCAATGGAAGTCATTGAATATGGTGATCCAGATGGACAGGGCGACTTAAAGAAAACCAACCAAATTGTATTGAGAGCTGAAGCATACATTGGATGGGGTATCTTAGATAATGCTTCATTCAAAAAGATTGTAAAAGCTGAAGGATAATAGCTATGAAATACAGAAATATTAAAAACGGTGCTGTGATTGATATTTCCTGTATTCTGACTGATGTGGATTGGGAGGCTTTAGAGCCTTCCGAGCCACAGTCTGTTGAAGAGCCACAGTCTGTTGAAGAACCGCAGGAAGAAGAAACAGAGCCTAAGAAATCACAAAAGAAAACTGGAAAGAAAGGATGATGATTTATGAGTGAACCATTTGCTACAGCAACAGATGTTGTTAATCGATATAAACTGCTGACATCAGAAGAAACTGCCAAGGCAGAAGTGCTTCTAAGAGATGTATCCAGTGCTTTGAGAATCAAGGCTAAGGAATGCAACAGAGATCTTGATGCAATGATGGCAGAGGATGAAGATTATGCGAATGTAGTCAAGATGGTTACTTGCGATATTGTCATCCGCAGATTAGATCAGGATTCATCAAGCAATACATACAATCTGCAGCAGGAATCACAGTCAGCTCTAGGCTATACATGGAGTGGAACCTATGTGAATACTGGCGGTGGAACATCTATCCTTGATAAAGATCTCAAAAAGCTTGGACTTCGCAAACAGAAGGTAGGCTTTATTGACTTCTATGGAGTTGGCAATGCAAAGAATTAAAGGAATTACTGTTACTCTTTATTCAAGAACAGATACAGGCAAGAGGGATGCTTTCAACCATCCAGTCTATGAAGAAAAAGCTGAAGATGTCGAAAATGTACTTGTGTCTCCTATCACTAGTGAAGACATTCTCAGCAACACCTCATTAGACGGCCATAAAGCTTCATATACGCTTGGTATTCCTAAGATGGACAATCATTCATGGGAGGATGCAATCGTTGGATTCTTCGGTAAAAGATGGCACGTAATCGGCATTCCACAGGAAGGTATTTCAGAGAATATTCCACTCATCTGGAATAAGAAAGTGACGGTTGAAGCGTATGAATAGCAAAGTGAAATTTGAGCATGATTCTAATGGATATATTGAGCTGATGAAGTCACAGAAAATGCAGAATATGCTTTCTCAGTATGGAGAACAGATCAAGAACTCTGCAAACAGTTCAGGTCACGCTGGTGACAGCTATGAAAGCAGTACATCAGTCGGTCAGACAAGAGCCAATGTAAAGGTTTATCCAGGGAATCAGCATGCTGCACGAAGCAACTGCAAGTACAATACGCTGCTGAAAGCGTTAGGAAGTGTGAAAGGATGATTATAGAAGCTGTTGTTAGAAACTATCTTGAAGAAAAGCTGAAGCTTCCAGTATTTCTCGAACATGAAAAGAACATGCCTGAACAGTATGTCATGATTGAGAGAACAGGAGGTGGCAGAGTGAATCTGCTTAACAATGCAACTCTTGCAGTGCAGTCTATCGGTCAGTCCATGTATGATGCAGCAGTGTTGAATGAACGTGTCAAATCAGCAATGTATGCACTGCCTGGATCTCATGGTATTTCATCATGCAGATTGAATTCTGATTATAACTTTACAGATACAGAAACAAAGGAATACCGCTACCAGGCGGTATTTTATTTAACTCACTATGAGTAGAAAGGAATAACATATGGCAACAAATAACTCAGCAAATGTTACAGCAGGAACTCCTAAAGTCGGTGGTGCTTTTTTCCACGCACCTTTAGGAACTGATTTACCTACAGATGCGAAAACAGCGTTGAACGCTGCATTCAAGAACCTGGGATACATTTCAGAAGACGGTTTAACTGAATCTACGTCCATTGATACAAATACTGTCAAAGCATGGGGCGGAGATGTCGTAATGGTCAATCAGACTGGCAAGACAACTACTTTCTCTTTGACTCTGATTGAAGCACTGAATGAAGAGGTTCAGAAGTACACACACGGTGCAGACAATGTTACAGGTGATTTAACTACTGGAATGACTGTAAAGAATGCTTCAGGCGAACTGGAACCAGAAGTATTGGTAGTTGAACAGATCATGAACGGAAATGTTCTGAAACGTACTGTCATTCCAAATGGAAATATCACAGCTATTGGAGATATCTCCTACAAGGATGGCGAACCAGTTGGATACAACGTCACTATTACTGCTTCTGTAGATGATACAGGAACAGCATCATACGATTACTACATCAAGCAGGGAAAAGAATAATAAATGATCAAGGTTACTACAAAGACAGGTTTTGAAGCGGAAGTCAACGAGGGCAAGATTCTCGACTTCCGTTTTTTAGAACAAACAGTTGAAACGGTCAAAGGCAAAGATGATCTCGACAAGATGAATGCGACTATGCAAATGCTTAAAATGCTTTTCACTAAAGCTGACAAGGAAAGATTTCTTCAGCATGTTGCAGATCACAATGACGGCATTGCAGATATCAGTGCTGTTATGACTGAGTTCACAGAAATTCTGGATCAGTGCAAAGAGGCAAATCAAAAAGTAAAAAACTGATGGTCTTGGCAACCATGATAGCAACAGATGAAGACAGTCTGATATGCGATCTTGCACAGTTTTATCATGTGTTTGACTACAAATCTATGACTGTTGAACTCGTTGCGACTCTATCCGCGGGATTGCCCGAAGACTCACGAATAATGCGGAAACTATCAAAACGTAATATTTCAAAGTCAGAACTGATGCTTGCTGCCATTTATGATGATTTGAATACTTATCTCTATTCAATGACTTCAAATGCAAAGCACGGTATCAATAGACCAGCATCTATTGTAGAAAAATGGCTGAATATTACTGAACAAAAAGAAAACATGGCTTTTGATTCTGTCAACAGCTATGAAAAAGCCAAGCAGAGAATATTAGGAGGTGGATAATATGGCAGATGGCGCAACACTAGGCAAAGCGTATATACAAATTATCCCATCTATGGAAGGCACAGGTTCTAAGATCTCTGCCTTTTTAAATGGCGAAGGTGTAAAGGCAGGCAATGAAGCAGGCGAAGCAAGCGGAAAAAGTATGATGCAGTCACTGAAAAGTACAGCTGTAAAGCTTGTTTCAACGCTTGCCATCGGTGCAACAATAAAGAAAGCATTTGATATTGGTGCCGATTTAGAACAGCAGATTGGCGGTGTTGAAACTCTCTTTGCTGAAAGTTCTGCGATTATCAGAAAATATGCCGACGATGCATACAGAACTGCAGGTGTAAGTGCAAATGAATACATGAAGAATGTAACGTCATTCAGTGCTTCACTGCTGCAGGGATTAGGCGGTGATACTGCCAAGGCTGCTGAATATGCAAATACCGCAATGGTAGACATGTCAGACAATGCAAATAAATTTGGTACAGATATTGGCGCTATTCAGAATGCATACCAAGGGTTTTCAAAGCAGAACTACACGATGCTGGACAACTTGAAGCTTGGCTACGGTGGCACAAAAGAGGAAATGCAGCGCTTAATCAAAGATGCAGCTGCAGTCAGCGATTCTGTAGATGCGGAAAGCTTGTCATTTGACAACATCGTACAGGCAATCCATGTCACACAGGAACAGATGGGAATCATGGGTACTACCAACAAAGAAGCTTCAACTACATTCAGTGGTTCCTTAGGAGCCATGAAAGCTTCATGGGATAACTTTCTAGCTGGACTTATGATGAACGGCAAGGACGGAGTTGACATGAACACGTATCTCCAGCCATTGGTTGATTCTATAGGAACATTTGTATTCAACAATCTGATACCTGCTGTTGGCAGATTTGTAGCTGCTGTATTTGAAGCAGTACCTGGATTGCTTGAGATTGGACTGAATTCAATTTCAGAAAGCATATCTGAGGCCTTTGGTGGAATAATCGATGCAGAAACAGTCAAGATAGCAATTGAATCAATAGCAGGCGCATTTGCAGCATTTGCGGCAACGGAAGCTGTCATTGCATTGCCGGGACTGATTGATAAAATCAGTACAGCTATTACAGGATTGAGCTTGAATCCTGTTTCTTTGGCTATAGCTGCCATAGCTGGAATCATAATTGCATTGACTCAGTTGTGGAACAGTAACGAACAGTTTAGAGATTTCGTCACAAGCACATGGAATGCAATCATGTCTTTTCTCTCAAATCTCTGGGCAAGTATTTCTTCGACTGCAATCAATACTTGGAATGGCATTTCTTCATCAATTTCTGGTGTAGTAAATAAGATTTCTTCTGTTATTTCTACAGTATTCAATACCATTAAATCTGTAATTACAAATGTATGGGATGGAATCAAAAACACTACTACATCTGTATGGAACGGAATTAAATCAGCAATTGAAACACCATTGAACAAGGCGAAGAATATTGTCAAAAGTGTTATCGATACAATTAAAGGATTTTTCAATTTCAACATTTCATGGCCACATATTCCAATGCCTCACTTTTCAATCACTCCTAGAGGATGGGGTGTTGGTGACCTGTTGAAAGGCTCTATTCCAAAACTTGGCATTAGCTGGTATGCAAAGGCAATGAACGAGCCTAGAATCCTGGATGGAGCACAGATTTTTGGTGCGATGGGAGGAAGGCTTCTTGGTGGTGGTGAAGCAGGCCAAGAAGTTCTTTATGGAAGAACACAGTTAATGCGTGATATTTCCACTGCAGTGCAGGAAGCAAAGAGCGAATATAAAGACAGCAGACCAATTGTTATCAATATCTACGCTAAGGACCAGGATGAAAAGAAGATTGCTGAAGAAGTAAGCAAAATTTTAAATAAGGAAATTAAGAGGAGGACATTCTAATGGATTATTTTACAATCGGAGGAGTTAGTTCCTCCTCTTTTAATGCTTATATATACGATTTAAATGTATTTGATTCACCAAGTAGATCTGTGGACACGTATGATGTGCCTGGGAGGAACGGAACTCTGACAGTAGCTGGATCAGAGAAATTTGACAATAGAGAATTGTGGTATGACATGTATATTCCAAAATCAATGATCAGCAATGTAAGAGGACTTACAAACTATCTTCACAGCCTCAAAGGCTATCAGCGCCTTGAGGATACTATTGAACCTGATGTATATAAGAAGGCCATGTATGTAGAAGCACTGCAACTGTCTTTGAAAACTTTAAAAGAAGCAGTGTTCAGAGTTACATTCGACTGTCAGCCTGAAAAGTGGCTGAAAAGTGGCGAACAGAAAACAGTATTTGCAAAGAATGGATCAATCAACAATCCCACTGTGCAGACTGCTAAACCGTTAATACGTATCTATGGCAAAGGTACTGTGCAGATTGGAAACCAAACAATCGAGGTGTTGAAAGTCCCAACGGAGTATATCGATATTGACTGTGATATCCAGGACTGCTTTGAAGGAACTGCAAACCGTAACTCTTATGTATCTTTAACAGATTTTCCAGCTTTAGGTCCAGGCAGTAATGGAATTACTCTTGGAACTGGAATAACAAAAGTAGAAATTACTCCAAGGTGGTGGACACTATGATACCTAAACTGTATGAATCAACGGAGATGGACTTCAAGAGCAATGGTCTAGGATCTTTGCCTGATGCAATATCTTGCAAGGTAACAGAAGAAAGAAATGGCTGCTACGAATTGGAAATGGAATATCCAGTTGGCGGACTGCATTATGATCTGATTGAAAACAATCGAATTATCTATGCCAAGCCAAATGAGACAAGCGAGCCTCAGCCATTTGATATCAAGGAAATTACTCCATCAATGAATAAGATGACTGCGACAATCTACGCACAGCATGTAAGATATCGAATGAATGGAATTCCTGTATCTCCTTTCAGCGCACAAGGAATCAATGATGCACTTGCAGGACTGAAGCAGAACAGTCTGATCAAGCATCCATTCACCTTCTATACAGACATTGTTAATGGATCAAGCAAATTCAATGTAGGACTGCCTGGCACTTTAGGCAGTCTTTTAGGTGGAACAAAAGGCAGCATACTAGATACCTTCAGTGGTTCTGCCGGATGTGAATATGAATTCGATAGATTTGTTGTCAAACTCCATGCGCATAGAGGAACCAACAGTGGTGTATCCATCAGATATGCAAAGAACTTAACAGGATGCAAAATGGAATCATCTATTGAATCCGTCTATACAGGTGTTCTTGCGTACTGGCAGAAAAAGGAAGAAGGCAAAGAAGAGCTGTTAAGTAGTGATATTCAATATATTACAAACCATACTAGTTACCCTCGTGAGTACATCTACATGCTTGACTGCTCTTCTGACTTTGAAGATACACCGACGGTTGAACAGCTCAACGCAAAGGCTTTAAATTACACAGTAAACAACCGAATAGGCGAACCTTCTGTGAACGTTGATGTCTCTTTCATCCCTCTATGGGGAACCGAGGAATACAAAGCAATAGCACCTCTAGAAAGAGTCTGTCTGTGCGATACAGTTACAGTACGTTTTGACCTGCTAGGAGTTAACGTTAAAGCTATCGTTAACAAGACAGTCTATGACGTGCTGTCAGAAAAATATGAATCGATATCTATTGGATCTGCCAAGAGCAAACTCGGAGAGACTATCAAACAGGAAGTTCATAATCAGGCAGAAGCTGTAAAGAAAGATACTATATCAGCAGTCCAAGGATCCATTGACAGCGCAGTAGATAAGATCCGTGGCGGCACTGACGGCCATGTCATTCTGTCTGTAAATGCAAACGGAGAAACAAATGAACTGTATGCATATGATGGAAACTCTTTAGAGACAGCATCCAAGGTCCTTAGATTGAACTACGAAGGCATTGCTGGAACAGATAAAGGTGTTAATGGCAAGTACAATGTTGCCATTACTACAGATGGACAAATTAATGCGACTAGAATTACCTTCGGTGAGTTGAACGGCAACCTGATTAAAGCAAATTCACTACAAATTGGAAGCTTCGATGAAGCCACTGAGAATACAATTACTTCCAGCCTTTCCGAAGCAGTAACAGAGTGGTATGTAAGTACATCTCCAACAGAGCCGATAGATGGTGAATGGTCTGAAACAAGTCCTCAATGGGCAGAAAACAACTATATCTGGCAGCGTTTAAAAACTATTAACAAGAAAGGTGAAATCAGTTATTCAGAGCCATCTTGTGTGCAGGGAGATAAAGGCAGTACAGGAATACGAAATCTGATAAGAAACTCCAAGACAATGATTTTTGAATCATATGGTTTTGTGTCATCTTCTATCAGTTCATTCTTGACTGATGAAAACGGAAATATTTTGACAGATGAATCAATGAACAGATTCATTGCATAGGAGTATATATGGCAGATAAGAAATTAACAGAAGTAACAACAGCAACAAGTTCAAACAGTAATGATTTCGTTGTACTCATTCAATCAAATGCGGTCAAAAAAATAGAACTGTCTAAATTGAATGTTGGAATCAGTGAAGAAAGGATTACACAAATTGTTGAAGAAAAAGTGAACGATAAAATTCCTCCAAGTGCGGAAGGAGAGTACTATTAATGGCTAACAGAATTATTGATGACGTGAATCTGAAGAATATTGCCAATGCAATACGAAATAAGAAAGGTACTGCAAATCAGATGCTGCCTAGTCAGATGGCAAATGAAATCTTATCTATAAAAACTGCAACATCAAGTGGTGGAACTGATACAAGTGATGCAACAGTCAACGCAAGTGATGTACTGGAAAACAAGATTGCCTATGGTGCAAGTGGTCGTATTGTCGGTAGTATGAAAAATAACGGAAGTCAGAAAATCAATGTGTACAGTGCTAACACGTCTTACACTATCAGCAAAGGTTATCATGATGGCTCTGGGAGCGTGCAAATCAGTTCTGCAGACGCTTCTAAATTGATTGCTTCAAATATAAAAAGAGGTATTACCATTCTAGGTGTTACAGGTTCTTATCAAGGCAGTACATCGAGTAGTGGTATTCAAGTCAAAACAGGAACTACTACTTCAACATCTATTTATACAGGTTTAAGTTCTATTGATAAGTTCATTATGTATTCAGATACGATTTTGTCGGAAGGACTTGTCAATGTTGTATACGACAGTTCCAAGTCAGCCGTAACGTTAACTGTATGCGGTGGCTACAACAGTTTTGTAAAGCAGTGCAATGTAATGACACAGACAACAGGATATTCTGTAAGTGGCGGAACATTCCAATGGACAGACAATTCCTCTTTAGGAAACTTCATGTATGATGCGACATATAATTGGATCGCTGTAGGAAATTAGTTATGTCAGTTTTCAAAGCAGTTGATATTTTAAATCCTTATGCAAAAAGCGATAAAGTTTTAAACATTATCTTAGACAGTCAGTCAGATGCGTATATCCTGAGCAACCTTATTTACGAAGCAGGAACATATGTTTTTGCAGTATGGGTAAAGACTGATAGCAACAGTACTGTCAACTTTAAGATTTTAGGAACTGATGTATCATTTGAAGCCACAGATTCATGGCAATTGTTTACAAAAAGAATCGATGCAGATAACTCGAACAAGTCTGTAGAAATTAAGCCACAGGTAAATATAAATTCGTACTTTTATGAAGGTTTTCTTTCAAAAGGAACAACTTTTACAGGGTGGTCTCCTGCACCAGAAGATGTGGACGAAGACATTAATAACGCTCAGTCATCAGCAGACAAGGCAAACACTAATGCTAGTAATGCCCAGCAGCGTGCGAATAGTGCACAGAACACAGCGAACAATGCTTCTACTAAAGCTGATCAGGTAAAAGCGGATGCAGCTGCAGCAAGTTTAGCAGCACAGAAAGCTAAAGACCAAGCTGATAAAGCACAGAAAGATTCCGATGCCGCTAAAGCATTAGCAACAAATGCGTGGAATGACATTAATGATTTAGAGCAAGTTGTAATTGTAGACTCAAGTGGTGTTCGTGTTCTCGAATCAAAAAATTCAAAGAACTATTCTCACATCAAATCAGATGGAATGCATGTGTTTAACAATGGCAATGACGTTGCACAGTTTGGACAGCAGTCAAAGATGAATAACCTGGCTGTCAAAGATTACATGATGTTTGGTGCACATAGAGCTGAATTGTCAACAATTAACGAAGAACAAGGAACAGCATTCTACTGGATAGGAGACATACAATAATGGCAACAGAAAGACGAAATTATGGCATAACTTCTCACACCAGCATTCACGTTTATGCAGACGAAACACAGGTCGATACAGCGAATAACAGATCTTATATTTCCACAGAATTATGGATCTTAGGTAGTAGTTACTCAGCTTACAACGTAGACTGCAACGTTACAGGTGGTAGCGGATATACTAATTCGCATTTATCAGCTAATGGATGGGTTAAGCTAGTCAGTGGTGGCTTCTGGGCTCCACATAATGCTGATGGAACAGGTATGGCGACTGTTGGCTCGTATTACTCTTCCGGATACGGAAATATGCCGTATGAAGAGTTTACGCTGACTCTTACCAAGATTGCTAGAGCTTCACAGCCATCTATCAATACATATCCAGGTAACTCACCTGATATTACAGCTGGCACAGCTTGTACTATTCATATGAATAAGCAGGCTAACTTTACTCATAAAGTATCATATTGGTTTGGCAATAAAAAAGGAACGATTGCGACTGGAGTAGTTGACAACTGTTCATGGACTCCTCCAACTTCTTTATTGGATCAGATTCCTAATGCTTCAACTGGATCAGGAACGATTTCTGTTGAAACATATAGCGGTTCTACAAAAATTGGTGAAACTAAGTCTTGCGGATTTACTCTGCATCTGCCAAATAACTCTGAACCTACTATTGGGACAATTACTTTAACTGAGCAACATGCTGGTGTAAAAGCCAAGAATGCAAACGTTACAGTTCAACAGATTTCAAAGAAATTAGTATCAGTACCGGTAAGTGCTAAATATTCAGCAAGTATTAAAACAGTAACTTGCGATGGTGTTACACTATCGAACAATAATGGTACTTATACAGGTTATATTTCTAACAAGTCGAACGGGACGTATAAAATAACCGCTACTGACAGTAGAGGTCTGCAATCTAGTAATGCAGCTGAACAGACATTCTATGAATATGATAAACCGTTTATAACAGCTACTTTAAAAAGAGAAAGCGAAACCTCTGCTGAAGGAACACTCAGTGTCAGCGGATCATATTCAACTATTCTTAGCAATACACTTTCTATTACGATTCAGCGTAACGACTCCTCTAGTCCAACTACAGTATTGCCATCACTAAGTAACGGTAACATCTCATATTCAAAATCTTATACTGATTTAAATTATGTACAGAACTTTACTATTAAGGTGAAGGCTACTGATGGATTTGGCGAATCAGTTGAAGCAACAGCTGTATTAGGTGTTGGTCAGTATGCACTATGGATGGGTAAGTATAACGTTAAAGTCGGTGGAAAACTAAATGTCGGAAGTGATCTGACTGTTGGTGGAGCAATAACCGCATCAGGTAAAATAAGTGCACTCGATTTCCGTTATGAAGGTGCTAGTCCGGCAATACACTATGTTGCACAGGGATATCATGATCCTGGATCTTCGCCAGTTTACATGACTTCTGGCATGTCGGGGCATAGATTCACTGATGCCTATATATATGACCCTGCTTACGCTTCAAAACATTTTGATGACGACAAAACATTTCCGTCAATTCAAGTTAAGAAAAAAGGAATGTATCTGATTGTTTGTCGTGTACGCGGGGCGAATGTACAACAAAGTGCCACATATGGTATTGGTTACACGGTTAATAAACTCGATAACAGTGGTGAATGGGGCGAAAATCAATATAACCTGTATGCTACGTTCTACGCATGTGCAGCATCATCAGTTTTCTTAAAGATGCTAAATGCGAATGACGTGCTTAGATGGCAAGTTATTGCCGATCCAACTAGAAAAGTTGAGCACTTCGAACTGCATTTGTTTTATGTCACTGACCAATAAAGGAGATACGTATGATTATTGAATTAAAAAATGGAGTGCAATTCTTATTGTCTAATTATGAGGATTGCAATGATTATATTAGCTTGTCTATTCCTACCTGTGTAACGCAATCAGTTCTTAAGGAATTTACAGAGGAAAATCTAGAAACTGTTTATATCAAAGATGATAAATTTAATCCAATTTCTGCATATAGAAATTTAACTCTAGATAACGACATTGGATATTCTCTACAGTTCAACCAGACTTCTTTCAATTTATCGAAATACCATTTAACGGATAGATTAAACATCATGGAAGCCGAATGTAAGAAGATTCCAAGTTTAACTGAGCAGCTTACTCAAGCACAGGCAGACATTGCGTATATCAGTGTTCTGTCTGATATCGACACGACAACTACTGAGGAGGAACCATCAAATGAAAGTAGTATTTGACTTAGCAAAAAAGTACTATCCAAAGTACTGGAGTAAGGAACGATTAGACGTTCTCCTTGCCAAAAAGAAACTAACTCAGGAAGAGTATGACGAGTTGATCGAAAACGGTCAAAATGGAAATTAATATTATGTTTGTTAGATTAAAGAAGCTAAAAGAACAGAATGCATGTGAAAAATGCAAATATTATATTTCCAAAAATAAAACTTGCCAATCAAAGAAAGTACAAGTTTACGATGGAACAATTACGTGGAAAGACAGACTTTTCTGTAAACCATGTGAAAACGTAGAAGACGGTTATGAAAAATGCCATGATTGCAAGAAATTTGGAACACCAGAATGTCCTACATCATCGAAATGCTTGGCGTTTGATAGCAGACCATATTTCGAGTCAAAACATTAAATGGAGGCAAACAGAAATTAATATGTCAGCTATTGATAGAAACATTACACAATATGAAAACTGGCTTACCAAAGCCGAAGAAGAGGAAATGGATCTTAAAAATAGGCTTGCTGATATTACGGTTCAGAAAGCAATCTATAGATCAGCTCTGTATACTCTCAGAGAAATGAAGCGACAGGAACAGAAATTAGAAAATAATGGAGATAATTAATATGAGAATGAACGGAATTGACATTAGCAGTTGGCAACGCGACATTAATTTGTCAGCGATTAAAGCCGACTTTGTAATCGTAAAAGCAACTGAAGGTATTGGATATGTTGATAAATCATGTGACATGCTTTTCCAAAAGGCATTAAGCTTAGGTAAAAAACTAGGCTTCTATCACTTCGCTCGACCAACAAACGACCCAATTAGAGAAGCAGATTTTTTCTATGAAAACTGTCGTGGCTACTTTGGAAAGGGTATCCCTATCCTAGATTGGGAGTCAGGGAACACAAGCAACGTCACATGGGCAAAGAGATGGCTCGACAGAGTATATCAGCTTTCAGGAGTAAAGCCTGTAATCTACATGTCCGAATCCGTAGTCAACGCGAACAACTGGTCTGCAGTCGCTGCAGCAGACTATGGACTGTGGGTAGCAAAATATCGTGATAATAATCCTGATTATAACTACAATATGGCAAATGCTGGATCACGTCCGCATGTAAAGTGGTGGAAGTTCTACTGCATGTGGCAGTGGACAAGTTCCGGCCGTTTGAACGGCTACAACGGTAACCTGGATTGCGATGTATTCTACGGAGACCAGTCAACATGGGATGCGTATGTTGGCAAGTCAACAAGCGCAGCGAAGCCTCAGCTAAAGCCAGCAAGAAAAACAAATGATCAGATTGCTGATGAAGTAATTGCAGGCCAGTGGGGAAACGGTTCAGAGCGAAAGAAGCGTCTGACTGCTGCAGGATATGACTATAATGCAGTTCAGCAGATGGTCAATCGGAAGATGGCTGCTAAAAAGCAACCAGCATATGTTTACTATGTAGTAAAGCGTGGAGATACGCTGTCAGCTATTGCTTCCAAATATGGAACAACATATCAACATTTAGCACAGATTAACGGAATTGCAAATCCTAACAGAATCTATGCAGGGCAGAAGATCAGGGTGAAGTAATGGAAATCCTGGAAAAAATTATCCCTTGGTCTATCAGTCTAGTATCGTTGATTATTCTGACCATCACATTCTTTAGAAACGGAAGCAAAGAACAAAAAGAAGATATCAAGCAGGAAGATACAAAGTTTACGGATATTGAAAAAAGTCTTTTGAAAGCAAATTTAAAGTTAGACCAGCTGTGTGCAACTACTTCTGAAACAAGAACAGATATCAAGAGTTTGAATAAAGACTTAAACTCTCTAAGCGGAAGAGTGACAGTTGTTGAACGTGATCTAAAGACTGCTTTTGAAAAAATTGATGAATTGAAAGGAAAAATAGTATGAACTGGAAAGTAAGAATTAAAAACCCACTATTTATTGCTCAGATGATCCTTGCAGTACTGACACCAATCCTTGCTTATGCAGGTTTGACAGTTAAGGATCTGACTACATGGCAGGCACTTGGTGATTTGCTAATGGGTGCATTGAGTAATCCTTATGTGCTTGGATTAGTTGTAGTCAGTGTATTCAACGCAGTGACGGATCCAACCACAAGTGGAGTTGGAGACAGTGAACAAGCATTGACATATACAAAACCTAAAGAATAGAGTAAAGCCAGGTGGAATACCTGGCTTCTTTTTTATGTATAAATACAAAAAAACCTCTGAAAAATCAGAGGTTAATCTCACTCGATAATATCATTAGTTCGAATGAGTATTTGTAGGCAGGGGTAGAGAGAATCGAACTCCCATCAGCGGTTTTGGAGACCGATGTACTACCATTGTACGATACCCCTAAAATAAAAGTGACGAGTACGGGATTCGAACCCGTGAGTGCCGCCGTGAAAGGGCGGTGTGTTAAGCCGCTTCACCAACTCGCCAGCGCTCAATTAATATACCATAGACTATTACTATATTGCAACACTTTTTTGAAAAAAATTATTTGCGAATTGTATAATAGCTGATATATTTCTTGAATGCTGAAGGAATTGCCTTTGTCTGCAGTTCTTGTTTGTTTAGCAGCAGATAATCTTTCTGCAGTAAATGCTCGATTTGTTCTACTGTGATTTCATAGGCATGCATATGCCACTCTAGATGTGTGAATATATGTTTTGCATCTTCCAGGCGTTTGATATGTGTTGGATGAATGTTATGCTTTTCTACTTCCTGAATGACTTCTTTTTTATTCAGGTGTGCATCTACGCCAATGAATTCGTATAATCCAGCAAGTAGTCCCTTATCTGCTCTTTTATGAATGAGGAATTGATCTCCATCACGAATAATGAATAGTGTTCTTTCAATAATTTTTCTTTGATTGAGTGCACTGCGATAAGGAATGGTATCTGTTGTTTCGTGAAGATGTGCTTTACATGTATGCTGTAAAGGACAAATGGAACATCTTGCTTCACCATTTGGAACGCAGATCGTTTCTCCAAGTTCCATAATACCTTGATTTAAATTGGATACAAAAGAAGGTGTACTGTCTTTTTGAAAGCATTCTAAGATTGTTTGCTCAATTTCTTTTTTTAATGTTTCGTTTCGAATATCTTCTGTGATCTCAAAGTAGCGTGCTAATACACGCATAACGTTACCATCGACTGCGGCAGCAGGTAATCCATATGCAATAGATGAGATTGCACCTGCAGTATAAGGACCAATGCCAGGTAATTTCAGTAATGCTTTATATTCTTCTGGCAGCTGAGCGTTGTAATGTTCAACAAGTTCTATTGCACATTTTTTTAGATTTCTTGCACGTGAATAGTACCCTAATCCTTCCCATAGGCGCATTAAAGCATCATCCTCGCAATTCGCAAGATCTTGAATTGTTGGAAGTGTCTGCTTGAATAAAAGAAACTTTGGCTTAACAGCTTCAATACGTGTCTGCTGAAGCATGATTTCACTCAGCCATACATCATATGGGTTATTTGTATCTCTCCATGGCAGCTGCCTTTTATTCTTTTGATACCAATCTGCAATTTCTTTTGCATCTTCTATTTTTAAACTATATTTCATCAGATATTTATTATAACTTGATTGTTGTTCAAAGCCAATTGGACTATAATACTTTACATGCGAGCGTAATTCAATGGTAGAATGTCAGCTTCCCAAGCTGAATACGCGGGTTCGATTCCCGTCGCTCGCTTTTCATGACGAGGGGGAATATGTATGTCACAAACAAAGGATATGACAATTGGCAATCCTTCTAAGCTGATTCTTGCTTTTGGAATGCCATTACTTGCGGGAAACTTATTGCAACAGCTCTATAACATGGTCGATACGATCGTTGTTGGTAGAGGCGTAGGTGTGGATGCTTTAGCTGCTGTTGGAGCCACGGGGTCGATTAACTTTCTTGTGCTTGGCTTTATTATGGGTATGGCACAAGGCGTTTCCATATTAGCTGCACAATTCTTTGGATCTAAAGATTATCAAAGATTGCGGAAATCCATTACAATGAATATCTATATATCCATTGTTGTATGTGGATTGATGACAGTACTATCCTTATTGTTTACAAAAGATGTACTTTTATTGATGGGAACGCCAGAAACAATTATGAATGATGCGGTGAGCTATATTCAAATCATTTTCTTGTTTATGAGTGTTTCCTATGCATATAACTTCTTGTCTGGTATTTTGCGTGCAGTAGGAGATTCTAAAAATCCAGTCATTGCGATGGTGATTGCATGCATTATCAATGTCGTATTAGATGTTGTTCTTGTGATGTATGTTCATATGGGCGTTGCTGGAGCAGCATATGCAACAGTGATTGCACAGGCATTTTCTGCATTGTATTGTTTATGGAGTTATCTGAAAATCAAAGAATTGCGTATTGAAAAAGAAGACTGGGAATTAGATCTTCCGTTATTAAAGAAGTCATTCTTTCTGTCTGTCCCGGTTGCAATCATGAATTCTATTACTGCTGTTGGTGTTATGGTATTACAGGCTGGTGTAAACAGCTTTGGAACCCAGCATATTGCTGCATATTCTGCTGGAAGCAAGATCATGGTTCTTCTAGAAACGGTTGGCAGTACATTTGGGTATGCATGTGCTACGTTTGTTGGCCAAAATCTTGGTGCTGGTAAAACGGAACGTATCTTAAAAGGTGTAAATGAAATAGCATTTGTGATGGGGGTATTTCATATCGTATTTGGTATTGTACTTTACTTCTGTACGAGAACATTCCTTGGATGGATGATTGGAAGCAGTGAAGTGGAAGTGATTGAACTTGGCGTACAATACATGAGAATTATGTATATTTTCCTGTTTGTTCTTGCACTTTTATGGGTATATCGCTGTTCTTTGCAGGCAATGGGAGATACAGTGCTTCCAATGGTATCTGGTATCATGGAATTCTTTTCCAGAATCATTTTTACAATGACACTTCCAGGACTCATTGGATTTGACGGGATTGCCTTTTCTGAAGTATCTGCGTGGTGTGCTGCGTGTACTGTATTGATTCCAGCATTCTATTACCGTGTGAAAAAAGCAAAAGAATATAAATTATAGAAACTGAAAACCAGGTATGTTGTTCGTATCTGGTTTTTGTCATCAAAAAAAGAGTCCGTAGACTCTTTAAAGCATTAACATTGAGATGATTTCTAGTATAAATCCTGCAGCTAAACCACATATCCATGTAACAAATAAGATCATCATGTTATCTTTCATGTTGCGATTGACACGGAAGAGAATCAACATGCCACTGCCGGCATTGACTAATAATCCAGCACAAACAGCAGGGAATGTAATCACACCTTCAAGATACATCGTTGTTAATAATATTGAAGACGCACAGCTTGGAATCATTCCGACAAGGGAAGAAACAAGAACTGATTTATTTGGATGAGAAATAATAAAGTTATATAACGTTTCTTCGCCAATGAGTGAAACGATACCATTGAAGATAAATGTAATCACAAATAACCAGATTGTCACCTGAATCGTATGCATGACACTGCTGTAAAGAATACCATGAGAATGATCGTCATGTTCCGCTTCACAGAATTCATTGACATGAATCATGTTGTGTCTGCTGAAGAGATCTAATAGATAGCCAGCGGCTAAGCCAACAATGAGTTTTACGCCTAGGATTGGTGCAATGACATGAAATGGTGTCTGCTTTGATAACATAATGGATAGCATTTCATCAGAACTGCTTAAGTAGACAGCGACAAGTGTACCTGCAGAGATCACACCTGTTGCATATAAGGAAGAAGCTGCTCCAGCAAATCCACAAGAAGGCAGCAATCCAAAGATTGTACCTGCAAGTGGGTTTAATCTGCGATGCTTTTCTAAGAAGCGTTCCATTTTATGCCCAGCTTCTTGTTCCATCCATTCAAGAATCAGATAGATAATAAATAAGAAAGGAATAATTTTTAAAACGTCTTCAAATGTATCTAATAAAATATCTAAAATTAATTCCAAAGGATGTCCTCCTCAATGCCATCTGTATATATGACAGTATAATTTCCAACTTTCTTTCCTTCGTGTCCTTGTGACTGGTCATCTTCTGTAATCCAAATTGCATTACATTTTTTACCAGATGCCTTACTGTAAGCTTCGAGAAGCTTCTTTCCTTCATCAATATCTAAAGTAAATAACGCTGTAGATAGACAGTCTGCTGCGGCAGAATCTTCTGTAATAATTGTGACAGAACGATATAGACGAGCAGGGTACATTGTGGAAGGATCTACGATATGTGGATATATATTTCCATCTTCTGCCTTGTAGTAACGTTCATAGTCACCACTTGTAACAATACTATTTGCTTCCTTTAAGGAAAGTACAACAAGACCATTTGGAAATTTTCCTTCAGGATCTCCATCTGGATCTGTAATGCCAACTGTCCAGTTTTCATTTTCCTTCTTGCCGATGAGTCGAATGTTTCTTCCGACATTTAATATGCCGCATTCCATACCGTTATCCATCATCGTCTGTGCAGCAAGTTCTGCACCATATCCTTTTGCGATACCGCCAACATCTAAAGAAACATCTGGATCTGTAATAAATACAGTTTTGTTTTCTTCATCAATCTGTACTTTATCCCATCCTTTATGTTTGCTTGCTTCTTCAAGTTCTTCTTTGCCTGGGAGTTTTCCAAGTTTTCCTTCTTCATTGAGCTTGATGCCTTCTTCTCGATAGTTGTGCCATACTTTTAATAAGGAACCAATTGTGATGTCAAATTCTCCATCACTGTAGTCATAGAACTGTTTTGCCATCTTTAACATATCAATGATGACCTGATCAACTTCAACTGGCTGTTTTCCAGCGTTGTCATTGATTGTTTTTAGATTGTTGATGCCATCATAATTGTTGTAGATATCAAACAGCTGTGTATAGTTCTGTAATAGTTTCTCACTTGTTTTGAAATGAGATACACATAAGTCGTGATCTGCAGAGTATTCTTTGAATGAATACATTGTGTCAAATACTTCTGTTAGAGAAGTGTTTGCATAGGAATCTGATACTTTCTTAGAAGATTCCGGTTTTGTAGCACATCCAGCACAAAGTGTGAGTGCTAATCCTATTTTCGCTAATATTTTTCTTTCCATAACAGCCGCTATTCTAGCACGATTATGCCTGAAACGCTAACAGTTCAATCTCCATTCAATTGTTCAAACATTCACAAGTTGAAAATCACTAAAATTTCACAAACTTTTGCGAAAAAGCGAGAAAACGTTTGCAAATGATGCTAGAATATTAGGGATTTGTTAGGAGGAGACGACAACTATGTCATTATTTACAGGTCCGATGCATTATCACCTAAATGGACATAAAGATCTGACAATGGATAAAGAAGTATTAAAGTCCATTGACCCTGATTATGTCTATATTCCACTTGTAAATGGTAATGCGCCATGCACTCCATGTGTACAAGTTGGTGATGAAGTTAAAGTCGGCACAAAAATAGCTGAAAGAAACGATCGATTCTTTCTGCCAATTTTCTCTCCAGTATCAGGTACTGTTACTGCAGTAGAAAAATTCATGACATCTTCAATGACTCAAGCAGACCATTTGAAGATTCAAAACGATCACAAGCACACTGCTGTTAGAACTTTTGCAGCTTTCGATTATGAAAAAGCTACTTGGGAAGAACTACTTGAGTTCGTTAAGAATGCAGGTATGCTCGGTTTAGGTGGCGCAGGCTTCCCTACGTACGTGAAATATTTAAAGCCTGAAAATGTTGATTTATTTGCGGTAAACGCTGTTGAATGTGAACCATACTTAACAGCTGACTACAAGAACATTGAAGAAAACCTAAGTCTTCTAAAGACAGGTACATTGGCTTTATTTAAGCTTTCTAAGGCTAAGAAGGGGTGCATTGCAATCAAGGAAGACAAGAAGAAGCAGATTGAAGATCTTAAGAAGACATTCGAAGGAACTCCAATTGAAATTCGTACAGTTCCAAATATTTACCCAATGGGCTGGGAACGTACACTTGTATATGAACTAACAGGTAAGAGATATAACATGCTTCCTATTGAAGCTGGTATGATTCTCAACAATGCTTCTACAGCAATTGCATTGGGTAATGCAATTGACAATGGCATGCCTATTACACATAAGTATGTAACTGTTAGTGGAGATGCTTTAAAGGATCCAAAGAACGTATATGTTCCAGTAGGTACAAAGGCACACGAAATTATTGAAGCTGTTGGTGGATATAAGGAAGGTGTTGATAACGTATTATTGATTGCTGGTGGACCAATGATGGGTAGAACAATTCCAAATGATGCATTTGTAATTGCACCACAGAATAATGGTTTAACAGTATTAATCAATAAGGAAGAGGATGAAGTTGCTTGCTTACGCTGCGGCAGATGTACAACAACATGTCCATCTGGATTACAGCCAGTTCGTATTGCGGCTGCTGGTAAGAGCAAAGATGAAGCTACATTGAATAAATTACATGTTATGGATTGTATTGAATGTGGTCTATGTACATATATTTGTCCATCTAAGATTGCGGTTACTGAAAATGTCAGACGTGCAAAGAATTTCATTCGATTACAGGGAGGTAAGAAATAACTATGAAGTTTACATTTAAACCTTCTCCAAACTATCGTAATGAACAATCTACAACACATATTATGCATGTTCTTACAATTGCACTTCTTTGTGTATTTGTATTCTCAGCAGCATGGTATGGAATGAGATTCTCATTTGCATATGGTTTAAGAGTGATTTTGATGGGTGTATGTGCAGTTGTAGCTGCAGTACTAACAGAAGCTATTTATTTTAAGATTATGGGATCTAAGAATATCATGAAGGATGTTTCTAGATCTTATGGCTGGGTTACAGGCATGATCATTGTATTAATTACAAAGATTGATGTCAGCTACTATGCAATTTTCGTTTCAACTGTGATTGCAATTGTATTCGGAAAGCTTGTATTTGGCGGATTTGGTCAGAATATCTTTAACCCTGCAGCATTTGGCGAAGCATTGATTATGAACAGCTTTGGTGCAAGTGCTGATGCTAAGGTTACAAGTGAAGTATTATCCGGCGCTACTCCATTAACATCAATGTCAGCACAGGGATGGGCTTCCAATCAGACTGTTGTTTCTGGTGTTGTCAGTGATCTAGGCGGATTTGGTTCTATGATCCTCGGCAACTATGCAACTGTTATTGGTGGCAGCTGTGCATTGCTATTGATCATCTTATGTGCTTGGCTCATTTATATGAAAGTCATTGACCCAAGATTATCTGTTACATATTTTGTAACTGTATTCGTTGTATCTTTGATTACAGGTTTGATCCATGGTGCAGGTGTTGAATTTGCTATCTTCAACTTATTGGTTGGTGGTGTATTGTTCTGCGGCGTATTTATGATTACTGATCCAGTGACAACACCAGTATCTATTCCTGGCAAGATTTTATTTGCGATTTGTGCAGCTTGCTTAACATTATTGATTAGATGGAAAGCATCTTTACCAGATGGAGCTTTATTCTCTATCTTGTTAATGAACATGCTTACTCCAGCAATTGATAAGCTATGTGATGGTTCCCAGATCAAGGATGCAAAAACAATTCAGCGTAAAGTTTGTATTGTTTCTGCAGTTGTATTAGTTATCACACTTCTTGTAGGTGGTTTCTTAAAGAATCCTGAAGCAGAAAGTGCTAGCGTTGCAAATCAAGAAACAGCAGTCGTTGAAACTGTAAATGTAGAGTAAGGAGATAGACAACATGGATAAGAATTCAAGTATGTATAAAACAGTTCTTCTAGGTGTTGTCAGTGCTTGTGCAGGTTTACTGTTATCTGCAGTCAATGCCGTTACAGCTCCAGTCATTGCTGATAACGCATTAAAACAAGTACAATCAACTCTTGAAAACTTCTTCCCAAATGGAGAATTTACTGACGTAACAGACAAGTATAAAACAGATGAAACAGAACTCATCGATGGTGTTTATGAAGCAAAGGATGAAGGATATGTCTTCACACTTCATAACACTGGATACTCTTCAGATGGATTCAAGTTTGCGATTGCATTCGACAACGATGGAAACATTGTTGGCTACGAAGGCTTATCAAACTCTGAAACTGCTGGTAAGGGTGACAAGTTATTCAAAGATGACTATGCAAATCAGGTCATTGGTTTAACTTCAACAGATGCTGTTCCTATTATTTCTGGTGCAACTGTAACTTCTAAGGCTGTCAGCGCAGCAGTTACAGAAGCTGAAAGTGTTTATAACGAAATCCAGGGTATCGATTTTGATGCAGATGCAGCTGCAAGTGCTGCTGAAAATGCAAGTGCGAAGTCTGATGCATCATGTACAGACAATGGTGACGGCACATTTGGATGCAAGGTGACTGGATTCTCAGGTGAATTAACAGCAACAATCGAAATCAAGGATGGCAAGGTTGTCAGTGTTAAGGATCTTAAGGGAGATGATGATGGTGATGGTGTTGGTGATGACTGGTTCACAGATACTTCTAGCTTAGAAGGTGTATCCAGTGCTGATGAAATCGACGCTATGACAGGTGCTACAGTTACATCTAACGCAGTTAAGAGCATGATTCAGGCTGCATTAGATTCTGTAAATGCTACTGCTAATGCATGCAGCGATAATGGCGATGGAACTTTTGCCTGCAAGGCAGAAGGATTCGCTGGTGAATTAACAGCAACAATTGAAGTCAAGGATGGAAAAGTTGTTTCTGTCAAAGACCTCAAGGGTGATGATAATGGTGATGGCGTTGGTGACGACTGGTTTGAAGATGCATCTAGCTTAGAAGGTGTATCTAGTGCTGATGAAGTCGATGATCTCAGTGGCGCTACATTTACAAGTGAAGCAGTTAAGACAATGATCAATGCTGCTTTAGCATCTAGCAAGTAAGGAGGAGAGAAACATGAGTGAAAAGAAAACAAAAAAGCAAGGCTTCTTCTCTAAGATGCTAACAGATAACCCAGTATTTGGTTTATACCTTGGTATCTGTTCAACATTAGCTATTTCAACTTCTATTAATAACGCACTTGGTATGGGTGCTGGTGTTATCTTCGTATTGGTATTAAGTAACGTTGTAGTCAGCTTAATCGCTCCAATTACTCCAGATGATATCCATATTCCTGTATACATTGTAGTTATTGCGACATTAGTAACAATCTTACAGATGTTCTTGAATGCATATGCAGTAGATCTGTATACAGCATTAGGTGCATTCTTGTCATTGATTGTTGTTAACTGTATTATTCTTGGTCGTGCTGAAGCATATGCATGTAACCATAATGTCAAAGATTCTGCTAAGGATGGATTGATGATGGGCTTGTCTTACACATTGTCATTACTTGTAATGTCATTGATTAGACAGGTTCTTGGTACAGGCGTTCTTGAGTTAACAAACCCATTTGCTGGAAGTGCAGTAATTTTCTCAATCAGATTGATTCCTGAACAGTTCATTATTCCAATGTTTACTGGTGAAACAGGTGCATTCTTCACATTTGCGGTATTAGCTGCATTAATTGCTTTATACAAGAACAAACTTGCTGAAGCTGAAGCAGCAGCTGAAAAGGCAGCAAAAGTTGCCGCAGCAAAGGCAAAAGCAGCACAGCTTGCTAAAGAAAAGGCAGCTAAGGAGGCAGCTTAAGTATGAACATTCTAGCGTTATTTATTTCCGCAATGTTGATCAACAACATTGTATTAACTAAGTTCTTAGGTATGTGCCCATTCATGGGTGTATCTACACATCTTGATTCTGCAATTGGTATGGGCGCAGCTGTTATCTTCGTTATCTTTGGTGCATCTGTATTGTCTTACTTCTTGTATTACTTCGTATTAGTTCCATTAAATCTGGAATATATGCAGTTAATTACATTCATTCTATTGATTGCAGCTTTCGTACAGTTCGTAGAATTATTCGTAAAGAAATTTTCGCCTGCTCTTTATAAGCAGTTAGGTATCTATTTACCATTAATCACAACAAACTGTACAGTTCTTTATGTTGCTCAGGATAACATTACGCAGGGATACACACTTGTTGAAACAATGGTTAACTCCATTGCTACTCCAGCAGGTTTCATGTTAATGCTTGTCATCTTCGCAACAATCAGAGAAAGATTAAATCAAAACAATGTTCCAAAGTCATTCCAGGGTAATCCAATTGCTTTCGTAGTAGCTGGTATCATGGCAATCGCTTTCTCAGCTCTTGCAGGTCTCGTATAAGATGGTAAGAATTATAGTCGCAGTTGTATTGGCTGCTGGACTATTCCTGTTAAATGTTGTTTTGCTTAGATTGAATAAGAAAACTCCTGTTCCAGAAGGATGTGAAAATCTCACGCCGGATTGCAGTGCATGTGGAATGAAAGACTGTGCAATGCGTGGAACATATGAAAAGAAGAAAGAGGCAGAAAATGGCAATTGTTAAAGCATTCGTATTGATGCTTGTACTTGGTGCTGTACTTGGTGCAGTATTAGGCTTTGCATCAAAGAAGTTCTATGTTGAACCAGATACTAGAGTAGATGATGTATTGGCAATGCTTCCTGGATATAACTGTGGTGGTTGTGGAAACCCTGGATGTGCAGCTATGGCTGATAAACTTGTCAATGGCGAAGCTGCACCAGAAGGCTGTAAACCATGTAAACCAGAAGCACGTGAACAGATCAAAAAGTATCTTGCTGAACATGTTCAAAATGCGTAAGCATTCAAAAGAGGGAAAATTTCCCTCTTTTTTTTGGAATGATATGAAATTTTGTGAATATGTATTATATGAAGAGAAAAATTATTTTGAAATGTATATTGTGTGTCATCTGCATCTGTATGATTGGTGGGATTATTTTTATGATGATACAGTCAAAAATCAATACTTCTTTATCGTTACAGGAAGTATATATTGCGAAAAATGATATATTACCTAGAAGCTGTATTGAAGAAAAAGATTTGTTGTACGTGCGTTATCCGCAGGCATTTATTGATCACAATGTTGTTATAAAAAAGAAAGATATCATTGGAAAATATACAGATATTCAAGGAAAGATTCCTGCAGGCTCTTTGTTCTATCGATCTATGCTGATAGATGCAGAGGATATTCCAGATATTGCATCTAGCTTGTTAAAAGAGCATCAGGCAATTTTTCAATGTGAAGTAGATGCAGCGATGTTAATGAAATGCGTCAGGAATATGAGAGTGAATGTATTGTATACAAAAGAGGGGGAAGCGAAGCTTTTGATCGAACATGCGCGTATACTGGCAATTGAAGATATTGCAGGAAAAGATATCTCTAGTGAAGATAGTACTGGTATACCACATACAGTTGTGTTGGCTGTGGATCAGGATGATGTATTGTATTTGAATTCCTTGAAAGATGGGGTGTTTGAGATTGTGATGACTTCTGATGCTTATGATACAGATTTAGAAGCAATTGTGAAAAAATAAAAAAAGAAGCCTTTTAACAAGCTTCTTTTTATCTCAGGGCGACTAGTGGGACTCGAACCCACGAGTGCTGGAGCCACAATCCAGTGTGTTAACCAACTTCACCATAGCCGCCACAGTGCTTATCTATTATGCCATAGGTGCAATAAAAAATGCAATAGTTTTTTTAAAATTTTTTTGCTCTATACTATAACTATTATTTTCGTGGAGGTTTTGTATGTCATTTGAAAAAGCAAAAGCATATTTAGAAGTAAAAGGATATGTGTCTCATATTATGATTCCTGATCAATGCATTGGTACTGTAGAAGAAGCTGCTGCTGCATTAGGTGTACAGCCATGTGAAATCGCGAAAACAGTTTCTTTGCTTGTCCACGGAAAAGTAATATTGATCGTATGTGAAGGAAATGCAAAAATCGACAATCATAAATATAAGCAGACATTTCATAGCAAAGCAAAAATGATTCCATTTGATGAAGTAGAAGCACTTGTTGGTCACGCACCTGGTGGTGTATGTCCATTTGGAATCAATGAATGGATTGAAGTGTATTTAGATGAAAGCTTAAAGAAATTCAAGACAGTGTATCCAGCTTGTGGAAACAGTCAAAGTGCAGTAAAGATGTCATTAGAAGAATTAGAAGATGCATCGAATTACGTATCCTGGGTCGATGCTTGTAAAGAATGATATAATTTCTACATGCTTATAACGATACAGGAAAAAGAATTGACAGTTACAGTCAAAAGAAAACGCATGAAGAATATAGTCTTGCGTCTGGATAATGATGGAAATGTAACAATCAGCTGTCCTCCACATGTCAGTGAAGAAAGAATCTATGCCTTTTTGAAAGAAAAAGAAACATGGATCATACAAGCAAGAAATCGTCAAATGCAAAAACAAGAGAAAGTAAAAACAGGTGTTGATGGTATTTCTGCGACGTGGATGGGAAAAGAATATCCAGTGAAGTTTGTCGAAGCAAAAAGGAATGCAATGTCTTTTGAGAATGGTGTGATTGTATTTCATGTCAAAGATAGAAGTGCAGAAACAATTGAAAAGACGTTTTATCATGAAGCAAATAAATATCTGTTGTATCTGATTCAGCAGGAAAGAGAGTTTCTAGATGAACATATCTGCAAGATGAATCAAAAGCCACTGCCTCGAATTCGCATTAAATATATGACAAGCAGATGGGGATCCTGTACACCTGCAAAATCAAATATTTCAATTTCTTCAAGATTGATTCATTTCCCACATGAGTGCTTCTCATATGTGCTGTTACATGAGTATGCACATATCCTTGTGGCAAATCATTCAAAAGATTTCTATGCAGTTGTAAAAACATATATGCCAGACTATAAGAAATACAGTGACTACTTAAATCATTAGGAGAAAGAAACATGGATAAAACAATTTGGAATATTGGAAAAAACTTTTTTGATGGAGGTCTTCTCTACTTTATCATTCGTAGTATATTGATTCTACTGATTGCATTCAGCATCGCAAAAGTTTTATGGAAATTATTTGCGAATGCGGCAAAAAAAGATGATCAGAAAGAAATGACATTGCGATTTACAGGAAGAGTTGTGCGTGCAATTATTTACAGTATCGCTGTCTTTTCTGTTTTAGGTGGTATTAAACCATTATCTGGACTTTCGAGTGCAGTTTTAGGGGCAACATCAGTGATGTCTGTTGTTGTAGGTTTAGCTGCACAGGAGTCGTTTGGAAATTTTATTGCTGGTTTCTTTCTTGCGATGTATCATCCGTTTAATGTCGGTGATGTCATTTATCTAAAGGATAAAGATATTTCTGGAAGTGTGATTGGAATTACATTTCGTCATACAGTGATCAATACAGTGGAAAATACAAGAGTCATTGTTCCTAACAGTATTATGAACAGTGCAATCGTTGAAAACCGTATCAGTGATGAAAAGGGATATAAGAAGATCATCAGTTTTGACATTGGTTATGACAGTGATATTGATCGAGCAGAACAATTGATTTATGAAGCAGTATTACATACAGAGAATGTCATTGATATTCGAAGTGAAGTAGAAAAGAAGCGTGGTGTACTTCCATTTGCGATTCGATTAGAGGCATTTGATGATAGTGGCATTCGGTTATTATTCCCATTGTATACAAAAGATTTTTCTTCCTCATTTCAGGCAGCAAGTGATGTAAGAAAAAAACTGTTAAAGTCATTTAAAGAAAATCATATTGAAATTCCATACCAGAAAATTGAAATTATCGAAAAGAAATAGAGGATTGAAAATGAATCTGTTTCTTTTTTCATAAATTCATAAAAATAGTCAAAAAAGTAAACGCTTACACTTGAAGTATTTTATAGTTTTTGTAAAATGTAATTAACAGATGATTTTGAATTTCTAGATTGGAGTATTTATCATGAAGAACGTAAAAGTTGTTTTCATTGTACAAAATAGAAACACAGAAAGGGTTGTTTTCGGCGGGGAATTCAATCATCACGAATATTGGTTTTAAGATGGAGCTTTCATGTGTCCATCTTTTTATTTAAAAAATTGAATGAATTATCTAACAGGAGGAAATCATTATGGATCAGGTAAATCAGGAATTTTTTGACGCAGCTGCCGCTGGTGACTTCGGCAAGGTCTGCGCGCAAGTATCTAAGGGAGCAGATGTCAACGTTAGAAATGGTGACGGACGTACTGCGTTAATGAGAAGTGCGAAAAGAGGATATGAAGATATCGTTCGTTTCTTATTAGACAATGGCGCTGATACAAGAGCACGTGACAAAAATAATAAGACTGCTCTAATGGGTGCTGCAAAAAAAGGTCACACAGAAATTTGTAGAATGATCGTTCATGCTGGTGGAGACGTCAACTCACACGATAATAAAGGACGTACAGCATTGATGAGAGCTGCGCTTCTAGGTGAAACAGAAACAGTTGAATATTTGATTTCTAAGGGAGCAGATGTCAACGCTACAGATGAACAGGGTCGTACAGCATTAATGGAAGCTGTAAATGCGTATAAAGATGACGTGATTGAAGTATTATTGAAGAATGGGGCAGATGTGAATGCTGCGGATAATAAGGGTTGTACAGCATTAATGAGAGCTGCATACATTGGTATTCCAATGCTCGTTCATTTACTACTTGATCGTGGTGCAGATAAAGACAAGAAAGATTACGAAGGTAATTTAGCAATTCATTATGTTCGTAAAGAATGTCTAGATGATCTGAAGGATCTGTTAAAGTAAGAGGGCATGATCATGAAAGACTATTTAGCGAATGAAGTAAGAAATGTTACTGTTTTAGGACATTCTGGTGCAGGTAAGAGTTCATTGATTGAAGCTTGTCTTTTTAAGACAAAAGCAATTGAGAAAATTGGAAAAAATAATGACGGTACAACTGCTTTGAACTTTGATGCTGAAGAAGGTAAAAGAGGTGTTTCTGTCTATGCACATCTAGCACCTGTTGAATGGAAAAATAAAAAGATCAACTTCATTGATACACCTGGCTATCTTGACTATGAAGGTGAAGAAGATACGGGTTTAACAATGGGTGATAATGCATTGATCGTTGTCAGTGCAAAGGATAGCTTACAGTCTGGAACAGAACGTGCATGGAAGAAAGCAGTTGTGCAAAGAAAACTTCCTACAATCTTATTTGTAAATAAACTGGATGATGAAAATGCAGACTTCTCTAAAGTCATTGAAGATCTAAGAGAAAAGTTTGGTAAATCTGTATTCTTGTTTGAACTTCCGATTATCAAAGATAGAAAAGTTATTGGTTCTGTAAATATCCTGAGAAATAAGGCCTGGTATTATGATGATCCTGCAGAAGCAAAAGAAGTACCAGCTGAAATTCAGCCTAAGGTAAAAGAATACTATGATGAAATTGCAGAAGCAATCGCAATGAGTGATGATGAATTGATGGATAAATTCTTCTCTGGTGAAGAATTTGATGAACATGAAATTGCCAAGGGATTAAGAATTGGTGTTCGTTCTGGTGATATTCATCCAGTATATTGTGGATCTGCATTGAATCTGACTGGTATTGAAAGATTGATGGATCTGATTACTGAATTTATGCCTTCCTATGCTGAAAAGGGACGTGTTCAGGCATTGAATGATAAAGATCAGACAATTGATATGGAGACAAATGAAGATGAAGCATTATCTGCATTTGTATTCAAGACAATCGTTGACCCATTCGTAGGAAAGATTTCCTACTTGAAAGTAATGTCTGGTGTATTGAACAGTGATTCACAAGTATTTAACTCAAAGAAAGATACACTTGAAAAGATCAACCAGATCTATGTTATCAATGGCAAATACCAGATTGGTGTTGGTAAGCTGTTTACTGGTGATATTGGGGCAGTTGTCAAGTTATCTGTAACTGAAACAAACGATACGCTTTGCACAAGAAGCAGAGTTGTTCATTATCCAGATATGGAATATCCTGTTCCAATGTTAGGATATGCAATCAAGCCAAAGACAAAGGCAGATGAAGATAAGATGTCAGCAGCAATCAAGAATATGATGCAGGAAGACAAGACACTTCGCTTTGTCAATAACGAAGAAACACATGAACAGGTTCTTTATGGTATTGGTGAACAGCATATTGATTTGATTCTTTCTAAATTAAAGTCTAAATATAAGGTTGAAGTTACTACTGCAGAACCTACTGTTCAATATCGTGAAACAATCCGTGGCAAAGCAGAAGCACAAGGCAAGTACAAGAAACAGAATGGTGGTGCAGGTCAGTATGGTGATGTCTGGGTAAGATTTGAACCAAGCGATGATCCTGATGGAGAAATGGTATTTGCGGAAGAAGTATTTGGTGGCGCTGTTCCTAAACAGTTCTTCCCTCCAACAGAAGCAGGACTTCGTGACTGCATGAATCATGGTGTATTAGCAGGATACAAGGTAGTTGGTGTCAAGGCTACATTGTATGATGGTTCTTATCATCCAGTTGACTCTAAGGAAAATGCATTCAAGGAAGCTGCTAGACTTGCATATAATGCTGCTATGCCAAATGCGAAACCAACATTATTGGAACCAATTGGCAAGGTTACAATTGTTGCACCAGAAGATTACACGGGTACTTTGATGGGAGATATTACAAAGCGTCGTGGAATCATTATTGATATGACAACAAATGATCATGGTGATCAGGTAATTCAGGCAGAAGTTCCATTAGCTGAAATGTTGACATACGCTACAGAACTACGTGCAATGACACAGGGACGTGGCAGTTACGTTTCAAAGTTCGATCGTTATCAGCCAGCTCCAAAGGAAGTTGCTGATAAGGTAATTGAAAAATCAAAAAATAAATAACCAGCAAAAATAAATAAAAATAGATCGGTGAAGGCAATCATCGATCTGTTTTTTTGGAGAAATTGTTCACAGGTTTTTCTAAAATGGCTTATTTATGCCGAAAAATCAAATAAAAAAAGTGCCCGAGGCCGGACTCGAACCGGCACGGTGTCGCCACCGGGGGATTTTGAGTCCCCTACGTCTACCAATTCCATCACTCGGGCATTTGAAACTGCTTATTTATAATACATGAATCTGATTCAAAATGCAATTGAAACATTGCATTCATTTTATGTTTTCTCTAAAATATTTAAGAAAATGGAGAAAAATATGACACCAGAAGAACTATTAGAAATACTACATCGCGCAAATATGTTGAAAATCAATACACGTCATAACTGGACAATTGGTGAAAGAAAAGAATCTGTTGCGGATCATTCCTGGAGAATTGCTTTAATGGCAATGTTAATTTCAAAAGAAGATGAATTTAAAAATGTGGATATGAATAAAGTGATTTGCATGTGTCTGATTCATGATTTAGGAGAAGCGTTTACAGGTGATATTCCTGTATTTGATAAAAACAAAGAAGATGAAAATAAGGAAGATGAAATCTTCTTTTCCTGGGTGAATTCCTTTCCTGCAGCACAAAAAGAAGAATGGAATGCGTTGTTAAAAGAAATGAATGCTTTAGAAACAGTGGAAGCAAAAACATACAAAGCTTTAGATAAGCTGGAAGCTTTGATTGCACATGATGAAGCTGATATTTCTACATGGCTTCCTCTAGAATATGATCTGCAGTTAACATATGGGAAAGAAAATGTTGTATTTTCTCCATACTTATCTGCATTAAAACAAAGAATCGATGAAGATACAAAAAACAAAATCAAAGATGCTGAAAAGTGAGCATCTTTTTTATATGTATTTGTATTTAGATGTAAAATATTTGTTGAAAGAAGGGGAAATATATGCGTGAGAGTAAAGGATTAATGACATCAGGAAATATCTATAAAAAGATAGCTTTGTTTGCGATTCCATTATTGTTAGGTAATTTCTTTCAGCTGATGTATAACACAATCGATTCTATTGTTGTCGGCAACTATGTTGGAAAGGAAGCTTTGGCTGCAGTTGGTGCAAGTACACCAATTATTAACCTTCTGATTGCTTTTTTCCAAGGTCTTGCAACGGGTGCTGGTGTTGTTGTATCTAGGTATTATGGTGCTAGAAAACAGGAGGATGAATCGAAAGCAATTCACTCTTTTCTTTTGTTTTCCATTTTGTTTGGCGTTACTTTAAGTATCGTTGGATATTTTGTTTCTCCAATCATTCTAAGAATGATGAATACACCATCGGATTATTACAATGATGCGGATGGATATCTTTCAATTTATTTCTTAGGCGCAACGTTTTTAATTGTCTATAATGCAGGAACTGGTATTTTACAGGCAGTTGGTGATTCTAAAAACCCTTTATATTTCTTGATTGCGACGTCTATTTTAAATATCTTTTTAGATCTGTTATTTGTAAAAGGATTTGGTATGGGTGTTGATGGTGCTGCGTGGGCAACGATCATCAGTGAATGTATCTCTATGTTATTAGTCATCAATTTATTGATGCATACGAAGAATGAATACAAAGTTACATTGAAAAATCTAAAGATTGATTTTTCTGTCTTGAAGCAAATCGTTGTAATAGGTGTACCTGCAGGATTACAGGGCATGATTGTATCTGTATCCAATGTCATTGTTATGGCATATATCAATCAATTTGGAGCAAGTGGTGTCGCTGGATTCTCCTGCTCAAATAAAATTGATAACTTTATGGGATTGCCAGTCAATAGTTTGATGCTTGCGATTACAACTTTCGTTGGACAAAACTTAGGTGCTAGACAATATGAACGTGTAAAGCAAGGTGTTAGAGCAGCACTTGTTATGTCTATCAGTATTGTCGTAACACTGGGCATCTTTGTATTCTTGTTCTCTGATTCTCTGATGCGCATTTTTACAAGTGATATGGATGTTATTGAAGATGGAACAATCATTTTAAGAATCATGTGTCCTTGTTATATCTTCTTATGTTTCCATCAAGTATATTCAGGAGCGCTGAGAGCTTCTGGAAGAAGTTCTGTACCTATGATTACTTCCATCATCGCATTTGTATTGATGAGACAAATCTTTCTGGCAGTTGCAATTCCTTTATATCATCATATTTCTATTATTGGTATCGGCTATAGCTTTACTTGGGCAATGGCAGCTCTTATGACGGGAATTTACTATTTCACATCGAACTGGCTACAGAAATCAATGCGTGAATAAAAAAACGAACATCTAAGTTACTGATTAAGGTGATTTAGATGTTTTTTTATACACATTCATCAATTCTATAGAAAACAGTTACATTTTTAATGAAAAAAAGATAGTGTTTCTTTCAGATGATTATGAAAATCAATGGACGAAAGCATAATATTTCATTAAAATAGTTCAAAACGGAGGGAATATTATGAAAAATGATCGAATCTTTAATTTCTCTGCAGGTCCAAGCATGCTTCCTGATGAAGTATTAGAAAGAGCTGGGAAAGAAATACTGAACTATGAACATTCAGGAATGTCTGTTATGGAAATGAGTCATCGATCTAAAATGTTTCAACAAATCTTTGATCATACGAAATCACAATTCAAGAAATTGATGCATGTTCCAGATACACATGAAGTGTTATTTCTGCAAGGTGGTGCATCTACACAATTCTCCATGGTTCCTTTAAATCTGATTGGAAATACGGGAAAAGCAGATTATGCCTTGACTGGTAATTTCTCTACAATTGCGCATAAAGAAGCAAAGAAATATGGGGAAGCTAGATGTGCATATGATGGAAGCAGTCTTCAATTCTCGCATATTCCTTCTCAAGATGAATTATGTCTGCATTCTGATGCATCCTATTTCCATTACTGTGCGAATAATACAATTTATGGTACAGAATGGAATTATATTCCTGAAACAAATGGTGTTGTTCTTGTCAGTGACATGTCTTCAGATATCACAAGCCGTGTTGTGGATATTTCAAAGTATGGTCTGATTTATGCAGGCGCACAGAAAAACATGGCTCCTGCTGGTGTAACGGTTGTTATCATTCAAAAGGATCTCGTCATGAAGCCATTAGACTGTACGCCATTGATGCTGGATTATCAGACAATGATCCAGAAAGATTCTATGTATAATACACCTCCTTGCTGGTGTATTTATATGCTTGGCTTGACAATGGACTGGATGGAAAAACAAGGTGGCGTAGAAGCAATGGAACAGATCAAGCATCAAAAAGCACAATATCTTTATGATGTATTAGATCATTCTAAGCTGTATATTGCTCATGCGGATAAACAATCACGTTCTGATATGAATGTTACGTTTACAACAGGAAATGAGGAATTAGACAAAAAGTTTGTATTAGAAGCAAAAGATGCTGGTCTTGAAAATCTAAAAGGACATCGTTTAACAAATGGCATGCGTGCAAGTATCTATAATGCAATGCCAGTGGAAGGTGTGCAGAAACTGAGAGAATTTATGATACAGTTTGAAAAGGAGAATTTAACATGTACAAAGTAAAAACATTAAATAATATTTCCCCAAGCGCAAAAGAAGTTCTAAATGAAAATGAGTATGAAATGTCTGATACAGTTGCTGATCCAGATGCGTTGTTTGTAAGAGCGTCTGATCTGCATGATTATCCTTGGACAGATAACATCAAATGTATTGGCAGAGCTGGTATTGGCGTGAATACAATTCCATTAGAAGAATGTGCCAGTAAAGGAATTGTTGTATTTAATACACCTGGTGGAAATGCTAATGCGGTGAAAGAACAATTCTTATTTGGTATTACTGCAGCGAGCAGAAACCTGATTGGAGCAATCAACTGGGTCAATAGCTATCAAGGAGAACATGGACCAATTGAAGCATACATGGAAAAAATCAAGAAGCAGTTTGTTGGCCCGGAATTCTATGGAAAAACATTAGGTGTTGTTGGTACAGGCAATGTTGGTTCTTTAGTCGCAAATGTTGCTTTAAATCTAGGTATGAAAGTCTATGCGTATGATCCATATCTATCTGTAGATGCAGCGTGGAAAGTATCTAGAAGAGTATTCCGTGTTTCTTCTTTAAATGATTTATTCAAACATGTAGATTACTTGACATTGCATACGCCTTTAACAGATGAAACACGTGGCATGATTGGAAAAGAACAGATTGCTATGATGAAAGATGGAGTAAGAATTATTAACTATGCACGTGGCGAAGTTGTTGATGAAGATGCGATGATTGAGGCATTGAACAGTGGCAAGGTGGCAAGATTTGTTGCGGATTTCCCAACAGAAAAAATGTGCAAGGCACCAAATGCAGTATTAACACCGCATTTAGGTGGTACAACTTATGAAGCAGAAAGCAATTGTGCACGTATGGCCGCAGAAGAAATTGATGATTATTTGAAGAATGGCAATATCAAGAATTCTGTGAACCTTCCAAATGTAACGCTGGAAAGAAGCGGAATGAATCGTATCTGCCTGATTCATAAGAATATTCCTGGTATGTTGACAAATATCATGCCTGTCTTTTCTAAAGATGGGATCAATATTGAAAATATGACAAATAAATCAAGAGGTGAATTTGCGTATTCTGTATTTGATGTAAATAGTGAAGTGAATGAAAAGGCAGTCGAAGAATTAAAGAATTTAGATGGCATGATTCGTGTGAGAGTGCTCTAAGTATACAAAAACATTGTTTTGTAAAAAAATGACGTTTTTTCATTTTTGTATATTTTATTTCTTTCTTATAAGAAATAAAATGCAGGTATATTAGTTGAGGAGAGAGTATATGGGTATTTTAGAAAATGCAAAACACAGCGCTGAAAGAGCAGCAGTATCTGCTATGGCTGATCGTTTATTAAAGAAATTAAATGATGCAAATGATTATAATGAAAGAACAGAAATTTATCTTGAAATCGTTGATCTAGCTGAAAAGTTCTATCCAGAAGCTAAGGATAAGATTGCTTCTGTCAGAGAATATGTATCTGATCCAAATCATAGATGGATGCGTATGATCAACCATGTTATTGATGATGCTGATCCACACTATGCAAAGATGATGTTATTGAATCTTGGATATGAATCTTTCTTCAGAGGAACAAAGACGATTCGTGAAAATAGAAAGAAGTATAACTGTAATATTCCTTGGCTGATCTTATTTGATCCAACAATGGCATGTAATATGCACTGTGTTGGATGCTGGTCTGGAACATATGGAAGAAAATCTTCCTTGACATATGAACAGATGGATAAGATTGTTACAGAAGGCAAGGAATTAGGTGCACATCTATACATGCTGACTGGTGGTGAACCAATGGTAAGAAAACAGGATGTTTTGAAACTTTGTGAAAAACATAATGACTGTTTCTTTGTTGCTTATTCAAATTCCACATTGATTGATGAAGAATTATGTCAGAAAATCCAGAAACTTGGAAACCTTTCATTCATGCTTTCCATTGAAGGTACACCAGATACAAATGATATGAGACGTGGTGCAGGTCATTACAATGCTGTTATGAATGCTATGGATCTATTAAAGAAGTATGGAATTGTATTTGGTACATCTATCTGTTATACAAAGGCAAATGTGGAAGCAGTTACTTCTGATGAATTCTTCCATATGTTAAGTGAAAAGGGTGCACATTATGGCTTCTACTTTCACTTTATGCCAGTTGGAAACAATGCTGTACCTGAATTAATGCCAACAGTAGAACAGAGAAAATACATGATCAAACGTATTCGTGAAATCCGTACAGAAGACAGTGATATTGAATTCTTCCCAATGGATTTCCAGAATGATGGTGAATTTGTAGGTGGCTGTATTGCGGGTGGTAGAAACTACTTCCATATCAATTCAAATGGTGATGCAGAACCATGCGTATTTATTCACTTCTCTAACTGCAATATTAAAGACCACTCTATTCTGGAAATGCTGCAATCTCCATTATTTATGGCATACCATGAAGGACAGCCATTCAACCGTAATCACTTAAGACCATGTCCAATGCTTGAAAATCCTGATCTGCTGGTAGAAATGGTTCACAAGACAGGCGCATACCAGACAAACGAAGAGTCTCCAGAAGAAGTTGAACATCTTTGTGGAAAGGCGAAGGATTATGCTGAAAAGTGGGCGCCAGTTGCGGATGAAATCTGGGCTTCTCAAACACATAAGCGTCCTTCCTATGAAAACTACACAAAGGAAAAGAGAGAACATCCAGAACTAGCCGCATTTGAACACGCAGATGGTTCTAATCACATTGATACAGATATCAATGCAAAAGAGCAGGCAAATCAATAATTTCTATGAGAAGTACACATAATATTTGTGTACTTTTTTTTGGAACTTTGAAAAATCTTGTGAATATTAATAGTAGAGGCACTAAGCCAAGGAGGATATTATGCAAGATTTAAATGAAGTTAGAATTACAGGAACGATTTTTAATGAACCAAAGTATGTCAAAACACAGACCAATGGTCTGCTAAGCCGTTTTACCGTTGCGGTACATCGGAAAGATCCATCAAAGTCGGTAGATTTTCTGAGTGTTATTGCCTGGGATGACGTTGCTGAATTTATCCAGGAGCATTTTGCAGATCAAAGTCGTATTTCTTTTGTGGGAACTGTTCAGTATCAGAAGTACAAAGCTGCAGATGGAACAGATAAGAGAATTTATCGTATCGTTGCACAGAATGTAGTGGATCCTAGTGAAATGGGTGAAGAGGCATGCTGAAATGGCTGTTATTATCACTTTCTTTTACCTCATTGTTTACTTTTCCTTCATTGAGTAAAAAGGAATATACGTATGCATTTGATACTGCTGTAGAAGGAATGAAGTATGGCTTGTATGAAGATGTGGAATGTGAAAAACCATTGCAGGATGAAAATGGTGATGTATGCATTACATTTGAAGAGAAGTCCGTTAATCTTTCACTGCCGCAGGAAAAAGTGTATGCAAAGCAGATTAAAACAGTACAGGGTTATTATCTTGATCCAACAGTATATGCAGTGGAGAAAAGGAATACATTTCCATGCTTTCCGATTCATGTAGTGTATACATCTGATGTTATAGATACAACATATGTATTAAAGGATGACAAGAATACTGTGCTTTTGGAGTGGAATGCTGAAGAAAGCGGTGAGATTGCATATGATTTTGAAATTCAACACACATATACGATACAGGAGAAGCAGCCTGCTTCTTATCAACATATGAAACCTGTCTCTTTTGAAATTCAAAGTGAACCTGAGAAAGAACCTATGATGATTGTATGTAAGCATGAAGCATATGGCATATTGCATGTGCAGGCAAAAGATCAGGAAGAGAATGCAGTAGAAGAAGTTACGTATGCATTGTATGAAGAAGCAACATGTGAAAATCAGGTAAAAGATATACATAAAAATCTATGTGAAGCTCTCATCAGACAAGATGAAGTATTTTCGTGGGAATTAAAAGAAGGTACATATTATTTAAAGCAGATTGATATTTCTGAGCAGTATTATCGTCAGAATCGTGTTGTAGAAATCAATGTAAAAGAAAATGAAACGATGAATCTAGTTGTACATGAAAAAAGAGTGATTGCTGACGTGATTTTAAGAAATAAGGAAACGGAAGCAGATATTGATGGTGCTGTGTATTGTGAACAGCTGCAGAAAGAAATATGCTCGAATACAAAAGTATATCTATCTAGAAATACATCTTATGATTTTAGAGATGAAATGCATCCAGATGGATTTTATCCATGTACATCATTCCAGTATCAGACGAGTGAGTTTGAAAAAGAAGAACAGATCATTGCATATTTTCAGCCGTTTACAGTATCGATCTCGCTCGTCAATGAAGATACGTCCAAAATACTTTCGAGTGGCACATATGCAATTCTTAATGAGAATCAACAGGAAGTGATGCGTTTTTCATTAGAAGGTGCGTCTTTTGTCAGCTCTTCTTTGCATGATGGAATTTGTTATACGTTGCGTGAAATAACTTCTGAGAAAGGATATCTCTCATTGCAGGATAAACAAATATTGATTCCTTCTAGTGGAAACAGTTCTTTGATTGAATTTACATATGCAAAAACACCATATACGAATTTAACTTTGCAGCTGTTAGATGGAAAACAGAAGGTAAACGGGAAATATACATTGTATACAGATGCAGCATGTCAAAGTATCTGTAAAGATATTTATGGAAATCGTGTTGAAAATGTTGAGCAGACAAGTATTCGGAATGGAACATATTATGCTTTGTTGAATGATGTAGATCCCCATTACTATTTGATGGATGAATGCAAAAAGATAGTATGTGATCAAGGAAATCAACTCTTTACAATGAACATGGAACATACAGGAATTCATGTTGAAGTGAAAGATTCTCATGGCAGGAAAGATGATGTTGTACTGGAATTGTTAGATGCTTCTAGAAATGTATTATCAACATTTCTATCACAGGAAGTTGAAACAATCTATCCATATCTAGAAAGAAATCATTCGTATGCAATTCGTATCAAACACATCGATGGTTTATATACATATGATAAGAAACCTGCCTCTTTTACAATACCATCATATAAAGAAGCAATGGATCTTGTATTGGAATGTGAAGCATATGTAAATTTAAAAATACTCTCAGACGGCTTGTTTGCTTTATATGAAGATCCATACTGTACATATCTTTCTAAAGATATCTATGGAAACTACACAAAGAAAGATACAAATAAAGAATGGTTTTTAAGAGAAGGAACATATTATTTAAAACAGCTGCAGGCACCTTACGGATTTTATGTTGATGAAATGGTTCAGAAAATAGTAGCAGGCAGTGAAGAATCTTTGATACAGAGAAGTGTGGAAATGCATCCTATTTCATTTGAAATTACATATGTGAATGAAAATGGTGAAAAGCTGAGCGGTGCAATCTATTCAGTTCTGAATCAGGATGGAAATGAAATCGGAATCATCAACGATAATCAGCATGTATTTACTTCCGATGTATTGTACCCAGGAATGACATTCCGTTTACATGAAGTAAGCAGTCCATCTGGATATGTTTCTCATGAGACGGATATTGTATATACAGTACCTGAGTCTTATCCTGAACAGATTCCATGTATTCAATTCCGCTACGCAAAAGTAACAGAAGCAAAAGCACCTGTCATCAAAGAAGTAAAGGAAATAATTCCAGAAGATTCGAGTACGTTTCCATATGCAGTTGTGATTGGTGGAATTGCTGGTGTATTTGCTTTTATCGGAATTGTGATTCGTCGAATCCAGAAAGCAAAACAAAAATAAGATTTGTGTTAGAATGGTACAGCGAGGTTTGAGTTATGAAAGATATGAATATTTATACAGTCAATGTGAGATGTCCTTCCTGTGGGAAACAAAGTCCATTTGAATTGCATACATTAATGGATCCCATCAAAGATCCACAGGCAACTAGAAAACTATTGTCTTCTGAGTACTTTACACATGTATGCCCACATTGTCATCAGGTGCAGCCACTTTCATATTCCTGTATGTACCATGATGGTACAAAGAAGCTGTTGGTAGCATATGGAGATAATGAAAAAGACTACAATGACATGAAGGCTTCATTGACTTCAAAAAAGAAAGATACAAAGCTGGATGAAGTATTAACAAACTGGCTGGAAAATTGTGATGTCAGACTTGTGAAAGATGTATTTTCTTTACAGGAAAAAGTATTGCTTTCACATTTGAATCTGGATGATAAGATCATTGAAATTGCACGTTTTCTAAAGATGCAGGAATTAAAAGCATCTTTTCCAGAGATGTTGGATCTGTATTTCAATACAGATGGTGATGATTATGTATTTTTAGTTGTAGAAGAAAATGGAATTCGTGAAAAAGTTCCATTTACAAAAGAAGAATATGAAAGCATCCAGAAAGAATATCAGAATAAAATCATTTCTGATCAGTCAATAGAAATTGATTTAGACTGGGCAAAATCAATCGTAGAGGGAAGATAAACTTCTCTCTTTTTTCATATGAAAAAACCCACCATATTGGCGGGTCAGCTGGATTCATTTTCTTTCTTTTCTGGCAGATAGAATAATGAATGAATGCGATTGACTTCATCAATGACGTTATTATAGCTTGCCTGACTGTAGTAATTTAACAATTGTCTGTATTTAGTATCATCATTATATTTAAAGTAATTGCCATCCCAGTCTCTACATCCCATCATCGTAACAACAGGTACTTTTGTATATAAAGTATTTAAATATTTCTGATACTCTGTCAATGGATTGTTTGCGACTTGTTGTAGAAGGACAGAAAGATAATTGACGGAAATTTCATCAATCCATCCTTCAGGAATATCATAGTTTGCCCATAACACAAATCTTGTGATATAGCGTTTCTGTTGTTCTTCGTCTGTCAGTTCGGATAGTTTTTTACCCATAACTTCTTCATAGAATGTATCTTCAATATATGGCTGATGATCTCCATACATAAGAATGATCGTAGGTTCTTTGACTTGATTGAAGTAAGATACAAGATTACTGAATGCATCATCTGTTTCTTTGATCAAAGAAAGATATTGTTCTGTTTCAGGATATGTACCTTTCATGTTGGCAAGCTTTACCTGTGGATACCACAAACCTGTATCCTGATCATAGGAACTATGGTTCTGCATCGTTACATTAAACAGGAAGAATGGTTTTGTTGTATCACGGTTTTCATATAATTCTTCTACATGCTGGAAATCACTTTCATCGGATACAAATAATCTGAGTTTTTCAAAATCTGTATAATCTCCATATCCTGTATAGGAAGAAAATCCCATATTCTGATATACATTGATACGATTCCAGTTTTCTTTATAGTATGGATGAAAAGCTGAAGCAGTATATCCTTCACTTTGCAAAGAAGAAACAAGGGAAGGTAATGGATTATTTACATATAATTGATATGCATTTGACCCAATTGGTAAGAATGCCATGGAATTACCTGTTAAAAATTCATATTCTGTATTACTTGTACCTGTACCAATTGTTGATACATAGCTGTATCCACTGATGCAGTTTTCACTGTCTTTGAGACTGTTAATGAATGGCATATAGTCAACTGTTGTATCAAAATCACCAATGACACTTAAATCAGAAAAACTTTCATTCATGATGGTGATGATATTTGGATTTGTAACTGTGGAAGCTGTTGAATCAACTTCTTTGTTTTTATTTTTTAATGCAGTTTCTAATATTGTTGGTGCATCCTCTTCTGTAGAAGACTTGATGTTTTTTTCTAAGGTTGATGGATCATAATCTTCTGGTTGAGACAAATGAATGTATTTTGTATTGACTAGAAATTCAGCAATGGCACCTTTTGCTTCGTATCCTCTTGTCTGATTGAAGAAATCAGGCGTTGCCTGGAATGTTTCTGCGACAATATCTGTGAAATAGAAGATGGAGAAGACAAGGGAGAAAAGAATTGCACAAATGCTTCTTACGATACGATATGTTTTTGTTTTCGTATTTTTGATACATACAGAAGTTGCCTTGATCAGAAAGACAACGATTGTGAATGAAACAATGACTTCTTTCGTGATATTGAATGAAAATGCATCCGATACATTTGCGGCAGTTGTGATCGCACTTAAATCCCAAGGCAATAGTGGAGACCCTTTATAGAGTTTGACATAGTAATTTGCGATACCAAACACTTCCAGCAGGATAGAAATTGAAATAATAGAACATTTTGTACTTCCACTTGCGGCATAGATCAACAGATACAATAGAAATGCGATGAAATAGTTCATACATACGTTTCCAAACATATCAATATCCCATAACATGTTTCCATTTAACATTTCTACCGCAATGATCATGAGAAGTGGTGCGAATAAGAAAATGGCTGTTGTGGTGTATTTATTTTTCTTTTCCTTTAAGAAAGGAAAGAAAAGAATTCCAGCTAGTAATAATATTTCTGTACCTATCCACACATATGGATATTCTACATTGAGTAGGAATATTGATTTATGCATGAATGCGTAGATTAACAGGATACATGTAATCATAATAGAAGTGATTTGAGAAAAATATTTTTTAATTAACATATGGGAAATATTATATATCTTAATTTTGTGGATTTCTTGATTTTCGTACTGTTAAATAAAATGATTTTGGACTTTTTTGTGAAAATGTATATGTTTCCTGACTGTTTGTATAGTTTGCATATTGGCGAAATGTGTATTCGAGTAATGCGAAATCCTCAGAAATATCTTTTGTTGTCTTAAAAAGATATGTGATATTTCCATTTTTGATTTCGTAGGAATCAAACGTGATTGTCTGCTGGATTTCTTCTGCGAGTGTTTTTGCAATTTCTTTTCCTTTTTGGCTTGTATCTTCGTGAAAGGAACTTTCCATTTCTTCTTTGATCGCAGCTTCATAGATCTTGTTTTTCTTTCGTAGTAGAAGGATGACTTTGATATCTAAAATGAACTGAAATAAAAATAAGTTGATGTGTAAAACATTGAAAAACACTGGATTTTGAAAAGAATAAAAGAAGGATAGCAGTACACAACAAAAAGAAAGAAAACATCCACAACATAAGCAGATATCACTTTTACTTGAAAATATCGCAAGCAAAGAGGAAAGAATCATAAATACCGAAGCAAGGATCGTTTCATCTGTGTAGTGTAGTGTTGTACTTTGATAAACAAGCAAACTGCACCCAATACCACATAGTATTGTCATCCACACTAGAAAAACAATTGTCAGAAAAGAAGTCTGTTTTACACATACAGAATCAATCAATATGACATCTGTTTCTCCTGCTAAAGCAATGGCACTTTTTGTGAATGTCTGATTAGTGATAACACCACAACAATCACAATTATAGAAAGCTGCACCGCTAAAAGCCTGCTGAACTGCATCATTTCCAACAGGAGATTCATAGTATTTACACTGAAATCCATAACGTTTCTGCTTCTTGCTTGCTAAGATATCAATACCTTGATCATTACTTGCCTTTGTTACATGTACATGATGGAATCCGTGTTTCTTTAGCCACTCTGCACAGTATTGTTCGTACTCATAACCATTCATATCGCAAGTATTATACAATGATTCGTAGTGCTTTCAAAAAGAAGAAAATAGCTCTAAAAGACTTCATTTCTTTCAGAGCTGTTTTTCACTTGAATTTGACGAGTTCTAATTTGTTTTCTCTAGATGAATCATATAGAGTAAATGTAGTATCGTTCATGAATTTCTTTTTGCTTACCGCAATGCTATCTTTGAAATTTCCTGATGTAAAATGAATGACACCATCATCTAATATTTCATAGCTTCCTTCTCCATTTTCATTTGTACCTGGATCATAATATTGATATGTATCATCCATCAGTTTCAGCTGAAATGGTCCTTTTTCACTTTGCAGCTGTTGTTCAGTATAGCTTCCATTGATGGATGTATTCATTACATAAGAGTTGCATCTTCCAAGTAAAAAACCAATGAACAATGCGAGTACGAAACAGGTAGAAATAATCATTTTCTTTTTCATATTTTCTCTCAACTTTCTCTTAAGAATCATTTACAGGGATACAATTGTAGTACTGCAATACTGAAAAGCAATTTTAAGAAAACTTTAATGAAGATTTTTCTATTCATAATATAACATATTAATAAGAATCATGGTATGAATATTTAGTTTTTCATGGAGGGAGCACGCACCCACTTGAAATGATAAGAAGAATGGTAGAAAATTTACGTATGAAAAAAACAGTGTTGATTGGACTGAATGTCGTAGCTTGTTTACTCTTTGGATGTAGCAGTAAGCAAGAAATTCCAAAAGAAAATACATCGTTAACGAATGCAAATACATGGCATGTATTACCAGATATAGATGCTTCTAGAATCAAAGAACTGACACCGTTTTCTTATGACGAACTACATCAGAATGGGAGTACTGCATTATTGATTTCAAATCAGACAGGATATTTAAATACATCGATGCATACAGGCTATACAGACAATGCAGTTGTCATGGAAAAAGATGGTGTACAAAGTATTTATGACTATGATGGAAATTTAATCTATACAGTGAATGAAAATGTATCCAATACATATCATGAAGATGGAATAATGGCTGGATATGCAAGAACATCTAGTGAAAATAACTATTTTTCTACAGTGTATGGAATGCGTATTCCTAAGAAAAAAGCTGTTGTATTCCATGGTGATTTTGCTTCTATTTCTGAAATGAATGAAAATGATTTTATTGCATATCCATATGATGGAAATCAACAGTTTGGTGATATCGCAATTAAAAATAAAGAATTAGGCATTGTATCACATATTAAAAATAAGAATGGTGAAGATACAGATGGATACAAATTTGAAAAGTATGACAGAAAAATTCACTCTGATCTGTTTTTAGCAAATATCGTCAACAGTGCAAATGTAATTGAACAGAAAGTCATTATGAATCGACAAGGAAAAGTGTTATGTAAAGTTGACTATGAAGTGCTCCATAGAGAAAGTGGTATCTTTGTCAATGGATATTTAGCTGTATATCAAAAGGATGCTTCTGATAAAATTGGCTTATTTGATGCAAACCATGGAAAGCTGATTACTGAATTGAAATATCAAGACGTTGGATATTTTAGTGATGGATATTGTCCTGTGATGAATGCAGATGGTAAATGGGCTTATATTAATGAAAAAGGGGAAGAAGTGACTGATTTTATGTTTGATGATGCTTCGAACCTGTATGAAGGTAAAGCATTTATCATCAAAGATCAAAAAGCAGGCATCTTGAATTTAAAAGATGCTGCTTCTAAAAAGAAACTAGATGTATCGATCTTTCAGGAAACTGTCAGTGATGCACCTGTAGCTAGAAAAGAAACAAGTGATACACAAGAAAGCAAAGATATGATTGGTACTGTCACAATCAATATTGATTCTTTAAACATACGAACAGATGCAGGTACTTCTCAACCAGCAAATGGTACCGCAACAAAAAACGAAACGTATGAAGTATTTGAGAAGAAAGATGCAGATGGATATACATGGTACCGCATTGGTGAAAAGCAATGGATTGCGGGAAATAGTGAATGGGTGACATATAAGGAGTGAAAAATATGATTTTAGTTTTGATGATGATAATTGGTGTTATTGTGGGATTTCTTTTTACAACATTTTATTTTGAATATAACAACAGTGAAGTAAAGACAGCAGCATTGTATGGAAAGATTTTCCTTGTCGTTGTTGCGGGTGGTGCAGCAGCTGTGTATTGTTTTACAAGAAGCTTATCGTATATGGTTTCTTTCGGTATTGGTATTGGTGCAGGCGTTTCTCCATTTCTAACTTCTAAAAAAGAAGAAACAGAGCAGGAAGAAACAAAAGAGTAACATTCTTAGAGGCATAGTATGACAAAAGTAAGTGTGATTGTTCCTGTATATAATGCAGAAAAAGCAATTGAAAGATGTATTCGCAGTATCCTGGATCAGGAATATCAGGATATTGAATGTATTGCGGTTGATGATGGTTCAAAAGATGCATCTGGTGAAATTCTGGATCGTCTAGCTGAAAGTGACAGTCGATTAAAGGTCATTCATAAAGAAAATGGTGGTGTATCAAAAGCTAGAAATACAGCATTGGATGTTGTGAGTGGTGAATATGTACAGTTTTTAGATGCTGATGACTGGATTCCTACGGATTCTACAAAGCTTCTGCTGCGTGCAATGGAAGAAAATGAAGCGGATCTTGCAATTGGCTATTTTTATCGTGTTGTTGGTGAAAATGTTGCCATTCAGGGAAGTATTGATACAACAAAAGCTTTAACTTTACAGGAATATGCACAGTTTATGATGATGTCTCCTGCAGATTTTTATTACGGTGTTCTATGGAACAAGCTGTATCGTGCAGATATTTTAAAGAAATTTCACTTAAGAATGCAGGAAAACTGCAAATTCGCAGAAGATTTTATTTTTAATCTTGAATATTATCTGCATACACGTAAGATCATTCCTTTAAAAGCACCTGTGTATTATTATGTGAAAACAGAAGGTTCTCTTGTATCTCAGGCAATGTCGATCTCAAAGATCTATCAGATGAAAACGACTGTTTTTGCATACTACAACCAGTTCTATAAGAATATCCTTGATGAGAAACAGTACCGGAAAGATCGTTTATTGATTGCGGCATTCTTGATTGATGGTGCAAAAGATGGTTCTGCAATTGGTGTTTTGCCAGGGGTGAAAAAACTTGGTCAGGAAAGAATCCAGGCAAAATATACAAGTGAAAAAGATTCCATGCTTGCATTTGCATATTATGTAAATAAAGCGTTTGAACAGAAATTGAATACAATTGCGATTCAAAATGAGATGAATCTGAATGATATAAAAGTTTTAGCTGCTTTGGTAAATGCAGGTCATGATAATACAATTGATGACATCTCTGACTATACGGGCATTTCTTCATTAAATGTTTCCATTATTATCACAAAGCTCAATATGAAGGGTATTGTGGTAATGGAAGCTAGAGAAGGAAGAGCGCATGTTTCTCTTGCAGATACTGCCCATCCAATCTATGAACAGATTAGAGAAGCGTTAAATGATCTGGAAGATATTATCTTTGCAGATATTTCAGAAGAAGATAATCAGAAATTCAATGCATTGATATTAAAGATGATTCAAAATATGAGAAAGATTGTATGAAATCATTGTCTATACAAGAGGAATCACGTTTATTTCAGGGAAAAGATAAATGGCATACAAATCATATTCCAAATACTGATTTTAAAGAAATCACAATGCATGATGGACCAAATGGATTACGCATTGAGGTCAATGATACGTTAGGCTTTCCTCTTTCAAAACCAGCGATTGCATATCCAACTGCAGCTTTAATGGGCTGTAGTTTTGATCGTTCATTACTGGAAGAATATGGAGAAATCTTAGCAGAAGAATGTATATCGACAGGTACAGATATTCTTCTAGGGCCAGGTGTCAATCATAAACGTTCTCCTTCAGGAGGCAGAAATTTTGAGTATTTTTCAGAAGATCCACTGCTTTCTGGAGAACTTGCAGGCGCATATATCAATGGTGTACAGAAGCATGGTATTGGATGTTCTTTAAAGCATTTTGCATCAAACAATAGAGAATATGGAAGAATGGTCAGTGACAGTGTGGTGGATGAAAGAACACTGCATGAAATCTATTTAAAACAGTTCAAGATTGCGATTGAAGCTTCTCATCCATATACAATCATGAATGCCTATAACAAATTGAATGGTATCCATTGTACAGAACATCAATCATTAATGGAGGAAGCAAGACAATGGGGTTTTGATGGTGTATTTGTTTCTGACTGGGGTGCAGTGTATGATCCTGTTGCTTCATTGAAAGCTGGTTTGAATCTAGAAATGCCAGGCGGCAATATTGCTGCAGACCACTTGATCATGAATGCAATTGCAAAAGGAATATTGAAAGAATCAACATTGCATCATTCTAGTGAATATATAAGACTGCTTGCTTTGCGATGTGGCAACTACACAAAGCAGCCATTTGACCGCAATCAACATCTTGCATTCGCCAAAAAAGCTGCTGAAGAATCGATTGTATTATTAAAAAATGAAGAACATATTCTGCCACTTCAAAAAGAAGAACGTATTTTAGTTGTTGGTGGATTTGCAAAATATCCAAGAGCCTTAGGAAATGGCAGTTCTTCTGTTAATTCAGATATTATTGATAATCTGTATTCTTCATTGAAAAAGTATTCTTCCAATATTTCTTATGTGGATGGATATTCTATCAAAAAGGATGAAATTGATGAGAGAAAAGAATCTCTTGCATTAGAAAAAGCAAAAGAAAATGATAAAGTGATATTTGTGATGGGGTTGATGGAAGGAAAAGAATCAGAAGGGTATGACCGAAAGAATTTATGTCTTCCTGAAAATCAGATTGCTTTATTAAACAAGATGGTTTCTATTAATCAGGAGATTGTTGTGGTACTACAGAGTGGTTCCGTTGTGCTGCTTCCATTTGAAAAGAATGTTAAAGGAATTGTTTTAACATATCTTGCTGGAGCAAGAAGTGGAAGTGCTACGGCTTCCATCTTATATGGAAAAACATGTCCAAGTGGAAAACTGGCTGAAACGTGGCCGAAAAGAGAAGAAGATGTACCATCGTATCAGTGGTTTAACAATGATCTTTATGAATCACAATATAGAGAATGTATTTTTACAGGATATCGCTACTATGATTCCTTTCATGTGAAACCACAATATCCTTTTGGCTATGGGTTGAGCTATACATCTTTTCAATATCGTTCACTGTTCATTGAAAAACAAAAAGATCATTTATGTATCCATGTAACAATAAAAAATACAGGTGAAGTAGAAGGAAAAGAAATCATTCAGATCTATGCATCTCTTCCATCCAGCCAGATTGTACGCTGTGATCATGAACTCATTGATTTTATAAAAGTATCACTGCAGCCAGATGAAGAAAAAGAAATCATCCTGCATACGCCTTTAAAGAATCTTGAATATTATGATGTGAAGCAAAAGAAATATGTATTAGAAGATGGTTTGTATGTGATTTCGTGTGGTAGATGTATTGATCATTTATCATTGAAGCAGGAAGTTTATCTTGCTGGAACAATGCAGCCATATTCTACAATGCTGAAGGAGATGTTTTATCTCAAAGATGGTATTTTACATGTAGATGATGCATCGTATAAAACAATCTTAAATCATGCTTTGCCCAAAGCACATCAGACATACCCTTTTACTCCAGATACGACCATTGCTGAATTGCAGCAGAAGAAGCTTGGAAAAGTTATCTATGGTATCGCAAAAAAAGCTGCGGATCGTGGATTTGTAGAAGGTATGGATGCTTCGATGCTGGATGAAACATGTTTGAGACAGATGCTATGGTTATCTGGAATGAACTGGAATACAGTTGCATTTGCAATTTCTTATATGAATGCACATCATTTTGATGTTTTAAAGAAATTATTAAATAGCATAGAAAAGAAATAATACTAGGAGAATGCTCATGGATAAGATTTATATTTGTGGACACAGACATCCTGATACAGATTCTATTGTATCTTCTATTGCGTATGCATATTTGAAACGGAAGCTTGGTTACAATGCAATTGCCTGTCGATTATCAGAGTGTAATAGTGAAACAAATTATTTATTAAATCGTTTTGGTTTTGATGCACCTGTATTACTTGAAGATGCGCGTGTAAAACTGAGTGATCTTTCCTTGAAGCATCCAATTTGTGTCAATCCAGCAGCGACAATCTTTGAAACACTTCAATTAATGAAAGCACATGAACAGCCATTTGTATGCGTTGTAGATGCAAATCATCATGTCGCAGGTATTATTACAAGAAATGATCTGGCAGATGTTGGATTAGGGGATACTGCTTTTGGAATTGATTTGTTGAAAAAGGTAAATTTAGAAAATCTTTCTAAAACAATTGATGGAAAGATTATTTATGAAGATGAAAAGATGCATCTGAATGGAAAAGTCAGTATTGTTGCTTTTTCAAAGCATGAAATATCCAATTATGAAGTGAGTGATCGCATTGTTATTATTGGAGATGATGCACAATCACAAAAGGCACTGATTGAAAAAGGTGCGGGAATGTTGATTGTTGTATGGGCAGATGCAATTGAAGATAGTGTGATAGATACTGCGAAAAAATATCATTGTCCAATTATTTTGAGTGGAATTGGTGCGATGAATACTTCTCGTTATTTATTCTTTGCACCTGAAATTTCTTATGTCATGAAGAAAAATGTAATGTGCTTTTCAGAAGATGAATTCTTAGAAGATGTTGCAAAACGAATGAGTCGTAAAAGATATCGTGCATATCCTGTTGTAAATGCTTCAAAAGAACTTGTTGCCTGTATTTTAAAAGACCATGCGATGATATATCAGAATAAATCTTTGATTTTAGTGGATCATAACGAATTTTCTCAATCCGTACCTGCAATAGAAAAAGCAGAAGTACTAGAAGTTGTTGATCATCATCGTATCTATGATTTCTAATCAAAAAAACCAATTATGTTTCGTAATGAAATCGTTGGCAGTACTGCAACGATCATCACAGGTCTATATATCGAAAATCAAGTGGATATTCCCAAAAACATCGCTGGTTTATTATTAGGTGCAATGATTTCAGATACATTGAATTTTCAATCTCCTACAACAACAGAAAAAGATTTTCGAATGGCGGAGTACTTAGAAAAAGTATCTGGCTTGAATGTTGATGAACTTGCATATTCTATTCTGTTTATGAATGCAAATCATGAAACAAAATCTGTTTCAGAATATCTGAAAGATGATGTGAAATCATTTGATCTGGAAGGATATCAGGTTATCATTGCACAGGTTGTTATTCCAGCTTGTGCATGGATGGAAAGCATTCATGAATCTATTGAAGATGAATTGAAGAAATATGTTATGGATAAAAACTGTGATCTTGTCTGTCTTGTATTTACAAGTGTTGCGGATCATGGCTCCTATTTCTATTTTGAAGGGAAAATAGCAAACTGGTTTGAAAAAGATTTTCCATCTTATGTATTTATGGAAAAACTGATTTCTAGAAAAAAACAGATCGTACCATTGATAACAGAAATCATTCAAAGAAATGTATAACATAAAAAGGAGCAGTGCTCCTTTTTGAGTTAATCTCCAAATGAGATACCTAATGATTTTGCTTCTTTAATGATGTTTGCGTTCGGATCAACTGTTTTTAGTTTTCCAGCAACTTCTTTCAAAGGAACTGCGACCATTTCTCTATCCTTGTATCCAACCATGACACCATATTTCTTCTTTAATACATACATACCAGCGACTGCACCTACTCTGGATGCAAATACACGGTCATATGGATCAGGAGCACCACCACGCTGTACGTGACCTGGGACTGTGACTCTTACTTCTCTGCCTGTTTTTGTTTTGATGAGTTCTGCGAGTTCATAAGAAGGAGAAGGGAATGGAAAATTCATGAGTTTTTTCTTGTATTCTTTTTTGCTTAATGCAGCATCTTCTTTAGAAATTGCACCTTCTGCCATCGCAATGATTGTAAAACGTTTTCCTTGTTTATCTCTTTCTTCAATGACTTCAATGACTTTATTGATATCATATGGAATTTCAGGCAACAGAATAATATCTGCTCCTCCCGCAATACCAGCATTGAGTGGAAGCCATCCAACTTTATGCCCCATGATTTCAACAATAAATACACGTCCATGAGAGTTAGCTGTTGTATGAATTTCATCAATGCATCTTGTTGCGATATCTACTGCAGACTGAAAACCAAATGTCATATCTGTTCCCCATGTATCATTATCAATTGTCTTAGGTAATGTGATGACATTTAAACCTTCTTCACTTAATAGATTCGCTGTTTTTGTAGAACCATTTCCACCAAGCATAACTAAGCAGTTTAACTGCAGCTTATGATATGTTTCTTTCATTGCGGCAACTTTATCAAGACCATTGGCATCTGGTTCGTGAATCTGTTTGAATGGAACTCTAGACGTTCCAAGAATCGTACCCCCAACTGTTAAAATATTAGAGAAATCATCATCGTTGAGAAGCCTGAATTTTCCATACATTAGCCCTTTGTAACCATCTTCAAAACCATAGAATTCAACAGGTTCTTTCGCATTATTTGTAACAGCTTTATAGACACCGCGCATCGTTGCATTTAATGCCTGACAATCTCCACCACTTGTAAGCATTCCTACTCTAAGCATAATTGTGTGCTCCTTTTCTAACATTCATATAATTATTCTATTACTTACTAATCTTGCAAACAAGACAAGGAAAAGTAAAATTATGGTAAGATTAAAACATTAAGGAGACAGGATGATATGTTGAAAGGTGCGATTTTCGATCACGATGGTTTGATGTTTGATACAGAAAAAGTATGGCAGGCAAACTGGAAAAAAGAAGCAGATAAACTAGGAATTGAATTGCCAGAAGAATTTAAAAAGGAAATTTGTGGCTCCAGTGGACAACACATGCTGGATATTATTCAGAAATATTATCATGTAGAAGATGGTTCTGATATTAGAGCGCGTGTTAGACAAGGTGTTGCGGATGATGAGAAGAAACATCTAGATATGAAAGAAGGTCTTTTGGATATTTTAGATATGTTTCAAAAGCATGGTGTGAAGATGGCAGTTGCTTCTTCCAGCGGAAAAGAAATGATTGAAACGAATCTAAAGAATGCACACGTTGAACAGTATTTTGATGCGGTTGTGAGTGGACAGGAAGTTGAACATGGTAAACCTGCACCAGATATTTTCTTGCTTGCTGCAGAACGTATTGGTGTTCCAATTGAAGACTGTTATGTATTTGAAGATGCCTTCAATGGTGTGAATGCAGGTGTTTCTTCTGGTGCTAGAACAATCATGGTTCCGGATCTAGTTCAGCCAACAGATGAGATTAGAGAAAAGGTAGCTGCAGTTTGTACGACATTAAAAGAAGCTAGTATCAAAATTGAAAATGATGAAATCTAAGGTCACTGTGAAGTGATCTTTTTGATACAAAAAATTTAGTTGTCTCTGGTGAAACAACTAAATTTAACTTGAAAGCAATTAATGTTGAACTGTTAAATAATCTACATTCTTATTTTAGATTTTGCATCATAAAAGTAATAAGATGTCTTATGGTGGTGTCGAAGTATCTTTGGATGAAACTGTTATTGCAGCAATGCTTTTTTGTCTTTTTGAAAATGACAATAATTGATGATGTATTGACAATGTCATATAATAAATACACAAAAGAGAGGTTCTTTTATGGAAAATATGGGAATTGTTCAAGCGAGAACACCTGAGAGTGTAAAAGAAAACGCAACAAACATTTTAGAAAAACTTGGTCTTAATATGTCTACGTATATCAATATGGCACTGAATCAGTTGATCATACAGGAAGGAATCCCTTTTTCAGTTAAGCTGACAAAGTCATCATATACGGATGAAGAAAAAGTAAATGAAGTAGCCGCAACTTTAAAGATGGAAGGTCTAAAGTTAAGTGACAGTGATTTTAGCATGTTGCAGGAGATTAAGAACGGTAAGATGAGTATTGATGAAGCAAGAGCTAAAATTTTAAGCGAGCTATAATATGTCGGATACAAAATATTGTTATCCTGATTCAGATGTACTAGTCAATAAGCTTGATATAAGAGATCCTAATAAGCTTCAAATATTTGAACGGAAGCTGACAATGCTTAGATTATTGGAATTGATTGATAAACCAATAGAAGGAAAATTTGATCTCAAACATTTGCAGGCTATTCATGCTTATATTTTTCAAGATGTGTACGATTGGGCAGGAAAAATAAGAACAGTAGACATTGCGAAAGGGAATACGTTTTGTAATGTCAGATTTATTTCGAGCCAGGCTGATGTAATTTTTTCGAAACTTAAGGAAGAATATTATTTAGCAGGACTAGAAGAGTATATGTTCACTAAACGGTTAGCGTATTATTTCTCTGAAATCAATGCGCTGCATCCGTTTAGAGAAGGAAATGGACGCAGTCAAAGAGAATTTATTCGTTCTCTAGCATTGAAAAATGGGTATTTAATCTATTTTGAAAAAGCATCAAAAGAAGAAATGTTAATAGCCAGCAAAAAATCTTTTATGTGTGACTATGAAGACATGGAAAAGATTATGGCAAAATGCATCAAGAAAAAGTAAAGATGAATACAAAAACTTTGCAGGCAGTAGCTTCTGCTGTTATGGGATTGAAATGATTTGTGCAATAAAAGGATCGGCTAATCTACAACCACACGATTGTATGTTAGCCGATAAAATTTTTGAAGAAAATATTCTAATTCGATTATGTTTTTTGATGACCTTTATGTAATGTTATGGATATTTTGCTTTTTAACAATTCTAAAATAAGATTGTTAGAAATATAGAAAATCATGTTGTACTTCATGCTCTTTTGGAATTTTATTTCGTAATATATAAGCTATACTTCTTACAATAGGTAATTTATTATTTCAAAATTTCCAAAAGATTTTTTATGGGGTGGTGCAAGTGATCCAAGTGCTTTAAGAATCGCCTTGAATCGATTGTATAATCGTTATCATAAACCATTATTTATTGTTGAAAATAGTCTAGGTGCACAAGATGTCGTGGAAGAAGATGGTTCCATCCACGATCCATACCGTATTGACTATCTTCGTGAAAATATCCAGTCTATGAAAGATGCTGTCTTGGAAGATGGTATTCCACTTATGGGATATACTTCCTGGGCTGTATCGATCTTGTTTCAGCAGGAACTGGAGAAATGAAGAAGAGATATGGCTATGTATATGTAGATAGAGATAATGAAGGAAATGGAACATTAAAGAGAACGCCTAAGGATTCCTTTTACTGGTATAAGAAAGTGATTGCCAGTGATGGAGAAGATTTAAGCGACAACTAATTGATAGACCTGATGACCTGTTGTAAATACAGGAGTCAGGTCTATTTTGCATAAAAGAGAATACTTTTGCTGTTTTTCATTGTTAAACAATTGTAATTCTTTGAATTTGTTAAAAAAATATCAAATTTTTTGGATGTATACGCTTTCGTGTATGGCAATCTCTTCATTTTTTGAAATCTTAGCGTTATGATTATTTGCGAGGTAAAAATTATATGGAAAAGACATATCGTGTATTTGTGGTGAACCCAGGATCTACTTCAACTAAAGTTGCATATTTCGAAAATGAGAAATGTGTTGTTTCAAGAAGTATCTTTCACGATTCATCAAAGTTGATGACATACGAGACAATTAATGATCAGTTAGATTATCGTATGTTTGGTATCCGAAAGTTTTTGAGTGATTCTCGTATTGACCTGCATGGCATTGATGCTGTTGTTGGAAGAGGCGGTCCATGCTATGCATGTGAAAGTGGAACATATGAAGTGGATGATAAATTGATCAAAGACACTAAAGAAGTCAAAGGTCATTTCTATCATAGTTCTATGTTAGGTGTGCAGCTCGCAAAAGAAATTGCGAATCGTTATGAATGCATGTGTTTGATGGTTGATCCGCCAATCGTTGATGAATTGTGTGATCTAGCTAGAGTGACTGGTGTCAAAGATACATATCGTCGTGCAACTGCGCATACATTAAATGCAAAAGCTACAGGTCGCGTATATGCAAAGGAAATTGGCAAAAAGTATGAAAATCTGAATTTGATTATTGCACATATTGATGGAGGAATCTCTATTACTGCACATGATCATGGAAGAATGATCGATGGTAATGATGCTGGTGGTGGTGAAGGCCCATTTACACCAACACGTATGGGATCTATGGCAGTGACAGATGTATTAGATTATCTGTTTGATAAAGATCCGAAAGAAGTTAGAGCACTTTGCTCCCAGCGTGGTGGATTGTCCAGCTGGTTTGGCACTTCTGATTCCTCTAAGATCTATTATGAAATGATTCGTAGAGGAGATAAAAAAGCTGAAAGAGTCTGGAATGCGATGATCTATCAGTGCTCTAAGTGGATTGCGATGATGTCTGCTCCATTAAAGGGTAAAGTAGATGCAATTCTTTTGACAGGCGGACTATTAAGAATTCCAGGCGTCATTGATACAATTACAGAAGATGTTGGATGGATTGCACCTGTCAAGGCATATCCTGGTGAATTTGAACATGAAGCAATGGCATATGCTGCTTTACGTGTTCTAAGAGGGGAAGAAAAACCTAAGAAGTATACAGGTAAGCCTGTATGGACTGGTTTTGATGATTAAGTGATGTGTAAAAGCATCACTTTTTTGATATTATAAGTTCATGAAAAAATTTTGGATCATATTATGTTGTATATTTCTTGTAGGATGTACAAGTACAAAATCTGATATGTCTCAATATGAGAATTTTCATGATGAGGATCATGTGTTCTATGATATGACAGTCAAAGAATTGCAATCCAAAATACAAAATAAAGAAACGCTGACAGTATATTTTGGCTTTTCAAAGTGTCCATCATGCATTGAAGCAATGCCTGTATTGAATGACGTCGCAAAAGAAAATCATGCAGAAGTTGCATATATCAATACAAGAAAAAATGCTGCGTGGCAAAGTAATATGGATATGAAAGATTATGATGTTGTAGTGAATCTGTTTGGTCAATACCTGCAATACGATGATAATGGCAAGAAACATCTATATACACCACATGTTTTCTTTATCAAAGATGGCGATGTTGTATATGAAGTAGAAGGTGTGAATGAACAGTTAAAGGAAAACTATGAGAAAGGATTTGCATTGGAATATGAATAATGTAACAGTAAATCAAATGAATGAACATGTATATCGCATTAATGAAAAAGATGAAAATGGGCTGAATGTTGATTGTTATCTAGTGCTGGGAAATCAAAAAGCAGCTTTGATTGATACATTACAAGAGGAAGAAAATCTTTACGATGTCGTAAAAGAAATCACTTCTTTACCACTCATTGTTTTATTGACACATGCGCATCCAGATCACGCAGGAAAAGCATGTCAAAAACTGATTGCGAAGCAAGTACCAGTCTATATGCAGAAAGAAGATCAGTCATTACTGGATCTGTTTGTGAATGATGAATGGAAAAATGAAATTACTTTGATTGAAGGAAATGAAGTATTTGATCTAGGTGAATATACATTGAAGACACTTCGTGTTCCTGGTCATACAAAAGGTTCGCTGGTATTTCTAAATGAAGAACATGAAGAAGTATTTACTGGTGATGCAATTGGATCTGGCGGATTCTGGATGCAATTAGATCATTGTCTGCCATTACATGAATACAAAAAGAATGTAGAACATCTTTATGACATTCTACATTCCTATACGCATTTACAATTATTCTTTGGGCATAGTGAGCAATCCAAAGGAATTCAAAATATCCAGTACATCAAGGATAATATGGAAGCTACAGATAAAATCATACAAGGAGAATTAACTTCTCCTGTAAAAACAATGTGTGTTGGTGGCAGTGAAATTCCTTTCTGTAGTATTTCATATGGATTGATCTACGATTATTGTTATAATCCAGAAAATCTCTAGTCTAATGCACTGTTTCCTTCTACATTACTTGGACCAAATCCATATGGAAGCAGCGTGTTTAAATCTGCTTCAATGAAATCATCTTCACTTTTCGCCATGATGACATTGAGATCTTTACCACCAAATTCAAATAATGCCTGTCTGCAGACACCACAAGGGGAAGTAATCTGTTTATTTACTTCTCCTTCTTTACTTCCTACGATGGCAATATCTGTAAATTCACGAACACCTTGAGAAACGGCTTTGAATAAAGCTGTTCTTTCTGCACAGATTGTGGGTGTAAAGGAGGCGTTTTCAATGTTGCAGCCTGTAAATATCGTGCCATCTTTTGCACGCAGTGCAGCTCCAACCTGAAAGTGACTATATGGCGTATATGCAAATTTTCTTGCCGCAAATGCCATTCGTATGAGATCTTTTTTCTCTTCTAATGTTAATTTTGTACTCATCATTCATATCTCCTATCCATATTATACATGAATCTTAAAAAAGAAAATCATGTATAATTGTTGTGCTTGGAGAATAAAATATGATTTTATCTTTAGAAAATGTGAGTTATAAATATGCGGTGACACCAATATTGTCACATGTAAATTTTGTGGTAAATGAAAATGATAAATGGGGTATTGTTGGTTTAAATGGTGCTGGAAAAAGTACATTGTTGAAGTTAATGGCGCAGGTTGAACTGCCAGATGAAGGAAATGTAAATGTACTTAAGAAATATAAGATTTCCTATTGTCCACAGACAATGGAATTCAAAAGCAATCAGACAGTCTATGATACTGTATTATCTCATTTAGAAGAATCTGTAGAAGAATATGAAATCAAGGCAATCTTGAATAAACTTGGATTAACGGACTATACAAAGAATATTGATGTCTGTTCCGGTGGAGAAAAAAAACGTGTTGCCTTAGCAATTTCTCTGATTCGAAAAGCAGATCTGTATCTCTTGGATGAGCCTACAAACCATCTTGATCAGGATATGATCGTATGGCTGGAAAAGTATCTTGCTAGAGTATCGAAAGCTGTTGTACTTGTTACGCATGATCGTTACTTTCTAACACGTATTACAAATCATATCGTTGAAGTAGATCAAGGTAATCTTTATACGTATGTTGGTAACTATGCAGATTATCTTGAACAGAAAGAAATGCGTTATCAACAGGCGCTGAGTGCAGAACACAAAAGACAGCGATTTCTGAAAACGGAAATTGAATGGATCAGAGCAGGTGCACAGGCAAGAAGCACAAAGCAGAAGGGCAGAATTGAAAGATTCAACAAGATTGCCGCGATGGAAGATATGAAGCTGAAAGATACACTAGAGTTAAAATCTGCAGCTTCCAGACTTGGAAATAAAACAATTATCATTGATGATATTTCAAAGGCATATGATGGAAGACAGCTTTTTTCTCATTTTTCCTATACATTAATGAGAATGGATCGTGTTGGAATCATTGGCAACAATGGCTGTGGAAAAAGTACACTATTGAAAATTATCATGCATAAGATCCAGCCAGATACCGGCAGTGTTACGATTGGGGAAACAGTAAAGATTGGCTACTTTGCGCAAATGAATGAAGTATTTGAGGAAAATCAGAGAGTCATTGACTATATCAAAGAATTTGGTGAAATTGTCTATACGGCAGAACATGAAGCCATTTCTGCTTCTCAAATGCTGGAAAGATTCTTGTTTTTCAAAGAAGATCAGTATAAACCAATCAGTAAATGTTCCGGTGGTGAAAAAAGAAGACTGTATTTACCAATGTCATTAAGTTAAGACATTGAATTAGTTACACTTCTAAAAAGTGCTACACATTAATTTGTGTAGCGCTTTTTTTAAGGCTATATTAGCAAAATGGTGAACATATTTTAATATTGTACGAATATATGGACAGTAACAACAATTAAGCAGCATTATAATGTCAGCACATTCAAGGAGATGACATTATGAAAGATACTGAAATCATTAACTTTTACAACA
>OFMO01000082.1_pt1 | contig 87159 bp, 85 predicted proteins | sample 1541821 | NCBI WGS metagenome assembly OFMO01 (sample SAMN04209253, study PRJEB22552) | human gut metagenome | biome: gut; material: feces | host: Homo sapiens | place: USA: Oklahoma | reverse complement strand
CGAATCTTGTCAGTACAGATGAAGAACCGCATTATGGGAAATATGGAATGATGCGAAAAACGTATCTGAAAGAGCATCGTCCGGCAATGTATTCACTGTATATGTTGGAAGACAGACTGACAGAACATCTGAATACTGTGGACGATGAAGCACAGGAGAGAATGGATATTCTGGTGCGTCAGATGATGGAGAGGCAGGGCATTACGGAAGAATTGAAAGCTTGTGACCAGATGGAATGGGTCAGAGCGGTAAATGGTATTCGTAATATGGTAGAAGAGATTGTGTTAAAAGAATTGGTCTATATTTAAAGTGTGGAAAGCTCCTTCGGGAGCTTTTCAGTGTTTGTAAGAGTTTATATAAAATGGGCTAAGAAGGTGGTATGATCAAAATAACAGATTAAAATTTATATTAAGAAATGAATTTAAAATTTTTAATTATGAAATAAAACGTAAGATAATTTCAGAGGTGAGAATAATGGATAGAATTGCATTAGTAATCGGTAATTCTGATTATTCAAATGTAGGGAAATTGAATAATCCTAAGAATGATGCTGACGATATTGCTAGTATTTTGAATAAATTAAATTTTGATGTTACAAAAATAATGGATGCAAATTTAATAGATATTCAAAAATCTGTTAATGATTTTTTACAGGCATTAGATGAATATGCTGTAGGGGTATTTTTTTATGCAGGGCATGGTATGCAAATCGACGGTAAAAATTTTATCGTTCCTATTGATTTAAAGTTAAGTGATAAAAGCAAGACAATGGTCTCTTGTTATTGTTTAAATTCGCTGTTAGAAGGTGCATCTTCATATAAGGGAAAAACATTAATATGTATATTGGATGCATGTCGAGATAATCCTTTTGCTATGGGGAGGGGATTTTTAACAGGCTTTGCGCCATTTAATAATCCACCTAAAGGTACTATGATTGCTTATTCTACAAGCGCTGACTGTAGTGCATTTGATGGACAATGTAGTAATGGATTATATACACAAGTTTTAAAAGATGCTATGCTTATTCCAAATTTGAAAATTGAAGAAATGTTTAAATTTGTTAGAAATAAAGTGTCAGAAATATCAATTAGCCAATACGGAGAAGAACAGCTTTCATGGGAATATTCTTCGTTAGTGGGAGACTTTTATTTTTCTGTTACGCCACAACCAGTCAATGAACAGGTTACTGATGAGAAAATATATGAATTCATATGTGCTCGTCGAAAATCTTATGAGAATGCTTCGGATAATATTTATGATATTGAATGTTTGCCATATATAGATGCCTATAATAAATATCATATACCAATTATTAAAATTTTACGTGCATATTCAAGAGTAGATTATTCAAAAAGAGGATTTCAGTTTTCGGATGCTACTATAGATCAGTTAAACAGCAATTATTTGTCATCATGGGGATTTATACAGAAATATGGTAGATGGTATTATAAAAATCATTACGTTGAGATGGGAGATTTATTGCCATTGCCCGAGGAATTAGAACCTAAACAACCTATTAATGGAAAGGAATTGAAGATTGAAGCTTCATTGAGCTGGAAAATGAATGATGGAAAGATAAGATTTCAAGTATCTTCTAATATTCCAGAGGAAACCCCATTAATGTTTACATTACGTGGCAAAGAATATACAGCTCAATGTAAATCTGTAGCAGGTAATAGAATTTCAATAAGTGAATGGTTTAGTGACAGAGGTAATCCTATGAAAAATGGATTTTATACTATAGATGTGTCATGTCCGATATATAGTGTATTGCCAGAAAAGATAAAGAAAATATTTGGTGAACGTAATAGAAATATATGTGGACAATATGTTAAATTTGAACCAGTGGGAGGAAATACGATTCATTTTTCGTATGGATTAGTTCTTAAAAATAGTAAAGTTCAAGTTATTGATATGCAACAAAGAATCTCAGCATTATAATGAATGTGGTTTTATACAAGAAAACATGGCAGATTGTAACTGGTTAAAGTGAATTGGGCGTATGGAACTTTTAAATCCATACGCCTTTTAAACAAGAGAGTTGTAAGAGCATATTATCTACTCGATGATGATTATAATTCCATATCATATGACCTTTTCTTAGCTCTGGCAGGCTGATTTCGCCGCATCTCCTGTTTCCTCTGATATTCAAGTTCCCAGGCACGATGGGAAAAAACATCAGGATCTTCCACATTGAGATAATCTACCTCATTGGCGGCAATATCACGACGGTGATAGTCATAATATTTACCGAAAGTACCTTTGAGCTGTTCGATCAGCTTATCCCGAAAATCAGGACGTATCTGGATTCGGGTGTCCAGCAATTCTGTATACTGTTCTGGTTCAGGACGAAATTTTTCTTCCCGGAAAGCGGCGGCGTCTTTTTCAAGCTGCTTTTTGAGCGAGGTGTCCTGAGAATACAGGATATCCAGATTTTTATTCATCTGGTCATATTTCTTGGATAGATTCGTCATATCTTTATTGGTAGAGCATTCTGCCTGGAAGATTAGCTGCTCTTTCCTTGATTTCAGTTCTTCGATTTCTTCGGTAATAGTGGTAAGCTGCTGATTTAATTTTATATGCCGGATGGGATTCAAAATACTGGTTTTATCCTTTTGCACATTCAGTTCTTTCCGTTCCGTAACTTTAGCTTTGAGTTCCTTTTTAACTGTGTTGTATTTATTCAGTATTGGATTGAAATGATTCATCCAGTCATGGATCACTTCTTTTTGCATCTCATTATGAAGTAAATGATACTGTATAAAAATCATATGATTGCGGATCGCTTCTAACGTTTCAGCTATTATTGGAATAGACTTTTCTACAGCTTCAGCCAGTTTTGCTACCTTTGCTTTTAATTCTCGGAGCATTTTGTTATCCGCACGAATCTGACGGTTGATTTCACAGCGGTCTGCTATCATGCCTTTCTTTTCCATATTCTGGGCAATGTAGCCTTCATGGATGGTTGGCTGTTCGGTGATTCCCTGATCTGCAAAGCTGCGGTGATCAATGGTAGCATTTATCTGATTACGTGCAAGCATTTTATTTACGGCATCTGCCCAGTTTGCCCGCCAGATGCAAAGTTGTTCATCACTGTTCCATTGTTCGGAAATAGGATTCTGTCTGCCATATCGGCTGCTCTTGGGGTGTTTATCAATCCGTTCATATCCTTTTTCCTGTGCGGCAGAGGAAGTCAGATATTCTTTCTTTTTCCCAACTTTATAGCGATATTGCTTTTCCCATCCCTGTTTCTGAGCAGTTTTAAATTCAGAAGCAGTAAATCCTTTTTCTTCTCCATCTTTGATACAGAGATATTCTTTTTCTGTTTTATACTGCCATGTTCCATTTTCATTTAGTGGTCGGACAGTAAGAAGAATGTGTGCATGGGGATTGTGACCATCTGTATCGTGAATGGCAAAATCAGCACACATCCCCATATCTACAAAATTCTTTTTAATAAAATCCTGAAGAAGAGAAATATTGCTGTCTTTATCCAACTCAACGGGGAGTGCGACAACAAATTCTCTTGCAAGTCGGCTGTCTTTGGTCTTTTCGTTTTCTTCCACAGCATTCCAGAGTTGTTCCCGGTCATTCCATTCCAATGGAGCCATTGGAGGAAGCATCACCTCCTGATAGATCAGCCCCTGCTTTCTGGTATAGTCATGCTGGATGCCGTCATAATCATTGTACATGCGGCTACAGCTCATATAAGCAGAAGCAGCAACAGCAGACCGACCGGAACCACGGCTGACGACTTTGGCTTGCATATGATAAATTGCCATATCTGGCACCTCCTTTCGATGTTGCCTGCAACAGCGGATAAAGCCCTCGGCAGAGCGCACGAGCCCCGAAGGGGATACCACTGCCTGATTTATCAGGTGGTGAGTAAGTGCGCCCTTCGGGAGTAGAATTTCGGTATCTACAGCCCTCGTAACCGGATCAGAAGTTCCCGTTTCAAGAGATCTAAATCCATCTCCCGGACATGCGGAGCAACGCTTTCAAGAATAGCCCCTTCCTGGATCAATCTGTGTGTTCTGGCATTACGTTCTTTTTTTCGGTTTTTTGCTTCGGCTTCCTCCTGCCGGTGCTTTGCCTGTAAAAGTGCTTTTTCTTCCGGTATCATAGTCTTTTTATCTGCCATGTCTGGCACCTCCTTTTTTATGCCCGTTTCCGGGCTTTTTTGGTTTTGATTTTTCATAACTGGTACTGATTTTTCTGGAAATAGCAGCGATACATTCAATCAATGTGCATCAATGGAGAGAGCAGTATCGCCGCTAAGTGATTATGGGTATCATATGGCACCAATTTCTGTTATTTTTGATACAGAATGTCATTGCAACAATATTTTTTTCGCTTCCTGTAGATTTGCAGAGGCATTGTCTTTCCGGATATTGCGGTTGTTGATTCGGATGGGAGCACAGCGTTCCAAAATCCTGTCATAGATTCGGCTGTGCGCCATGTCAGTTGGCTTGTTCAATTCTTCCAAGGTGAGGTTGGTCGTTACGATCAGTGGCTTTTTGCTGCGGTAACGGCTGTCAATCACATTGAATACCTGTTCAAGGGCAAATTCAGAATTCCGTTCAATCCCAAGGTCATCAATGATCAGCAGGCTATATCGGTTCAGACTGTCGATAAACTGGTTCCTGTCTTCAAAATGCATTCCGGTAAGGGTATTCAGAATCCGGGAAAAATTTGTCATCAGCACCGGAACACCCTTTTCCAGAAGGGCATTGGCAATGCACCCTGCGAAGAAGGATTTTCCGGTACCCACATCTCCCCAGAGGAGAAGACCGGAGGATCTGGCTTTCATATCATCCCAGTTTTCTACATATTTGTGGGCAAGATGCATTTCCGGATTGATGCCGGTATCTTTTTCAAAGGTATAATCATAAAGAGACTTATCCTGTAACCCGCTGGCTTTCATCCGCTTGATCTCTGCCTGCCTTTCTGATAGTTTCCGTCTGGCTTCTTCCTGGTCATAGATTTCCTGCTGACATTTACAACGGATGGGAGGCATAAATACCCTGCCCTGCAGCGTGTATCTGCCCTGCCTTGGAGTATGGCATTTTGTGCAGTAGATCAAGTGGTCGGATTCATTCAAATATTCATCCGGCTGTAATTCCCAGTTTTCAAACTGATTTGTAAATTCGTCTGTAAATTTTTTCATAGTGTTTCATATTCCTCGCTTTCGTAATTTCTCTGCCGGGCAGGAGGATGGTCTTGCCTTGCCCAGCTGACGATGGTGGCTGCATGGTTATGATATTGTTTTCCGGTGGAAGCCATGTAGCCGGATAAACGTTCAATGTAATCCTGCCAGTCAGGGACTGCATGTTTGAGTTCTTCCAGTTCTTTTTCTGAAAGGAAGACATTTTGAAAATTTCCATAGGGAGAGCGCTTTTCCTGACTCTCTTTTTTTGATAAATGGTTCTTATTTCTCTCTTTCTTATTACCGGACAGTTTTCTGTCTGTCTCAGGGAAAGAATCCTGTCTGTCAGCAGGACAGTTTTCTGTCTGTCTTAGGGAAAGAATCCTGTCTGTCTGGCAGAAAGCCCCTGCCGGGAATTTCACATAGATCCGGTTGGGATGACCGGCTCCCTGACGTTTCCGGAGAATCAGATCCTGCTTTTCCAGTGCGGTCAGGGATGTTTTGATGGTCATCTGGCTTTTGTGGAGAACCTCCGCCATTGCTTCGATGGTAAAGTAAAGGAACACATGACCGGATTCATCCGTCCAGCCTTCGTTTTTCAGGGAAAGCCTTGCACGGTCAAGCAGAACCATATAGAGCAGTTTGGTTGTTTCGTTCAGCTCCATATCCAGAAGGAACCGGGGAAATACCATATAAGGCGGCAGGATGGTGTCTGTTGTCAAAAATTCTGTCATGTGTTCACCTCCTTACTTCCCGTTATTCTCCGAGAAAATCCCAGTCTACATCTGCTTCCGGTCCAGATTCTTCCGGTGCCGGAAAGGATGCCCTGTTTTGGGGCTCCCTTTGTGCCATACCTGCTGTCAGCCCGGAGAGGAAGATGGGAAGTGCCTGTTTCAGGCTCCTTTCCACTGCCGCCACGATCTGGTTTACAAATTGTTCTTCCCGTTCCCTTGTTTCCAGATAAGGGTCTTCCTTTGTGCGGTAATAACGGTCAAAATAATCGACTAGGGCGAGGGCAATTACATGGCTGTAGGATTTGAATTCCTGCTTGTCCATGGTCTGCAGATATTCCCATGCTTTTCTTTGCAGGTCTTTCTCCAGATTGAAGCGGAGATTTGTGCTTCGGATGTTGTTTCGCATCGGCTATTCCCTCCTTTTCAGGATCATCTGTGCCAGATATTCGTAGCCTTTGGCTGTGGCACAGATATCATCAAGGATTGTGACACGGGCTTTGTCATACGTTCCGAAATTGCGGATCAGACATCCACCACCGCCGACTACGTACAGCCGCATTAGGTCAGGGTTGTATTCATATTTGCGGAGTGTGGCGAAAATATCAGCCACATACTGTCTGGCAACTGCTGTAATGCAGTCCAGATACGGTGCGGCAATATCAGCTGTTCCGAACCGAAGAATCTGCTCCACAGTCGATTCCTCGATTTTTACTCCAAACCCATCCAGAATGGCATTCTTTGCGGCAATCATGCACTGGTTTACCCCGAATTTTTCTGTCCAGCAGCGGTTCTCCTGTGCTTTTTTGTTGTTGATGTACAGGATATTCATGGTTCCGTTCCCGATATCTGCAAGGAGATTGGTTCCCTTAAAATCTCCCAGATGCTTCACAACAGCCGGATATCCCTGTGGGTAAAGACTGCATCCCACAAAGCGGATGTGATAGTCTTTGCTGTTAAATGAGAAGCGGACTTCCGGGTTTTGGAGCAGATAGGAGCGGAATGCCTCTCTCTGGTTCCGGATCCATGTCAGAGGAAGCCCGGCAGCCAGATGGACATCTGCTTCATGGATGGAAAAGACATTCAGTTCCTGTGCCACTGCCATTAGTGTAAGGAGATAATAATCTTCATCCATAGCCTTATCCGGGATAAATTCTTTGTGCCCTTCGCCGATCCGGTAATAGATTCCGTTGTATTCAAGAATGTTTCCGGTAAAGATCAGCTCTGTTTCATAAGCGGTGATTCCGGTAGGTGTGACTGTGTTGGCAGTCTTAATGTTGCCGTAGCCATGATCCACGGCAATGATTTTTGTGTTTCTGATTTCTCTCATAAAAAATCCCTCCTGTTTTTGTATTGATTTCCACAGCAGTTCGTACCTGTGTGGTACTGGCCTGCTGTGGGATAAGCATACAAAAATCAGAAAGGGAAGGCATTGAGCAGAAATTGAGTTTGAATTGAGAAAATGTCTTGAAAAATATGAATGTGAGAAAAATACGTTTTTTAATTAAATCATGTTATTTAGAGAAGTAAGCGGTATTTGTTAAAGAAACAGTACCGCTTATTTTTATTCAGCAGTGCCATTTGACAGAAAAAGTTTAACAAAAGTTTAGGTATTTTCACTTTTGTATTTATGATTCTATTTTATGATTTTATCAAACAGGAGGTGAAACAATCGAATGAAGAATATTTTGAAAAAAATAGTCAATCGTAAGGTTGGCAATTCTGAAATTGTAGAGGTAGAACAACTGAATCCAGAGGAAGAAGAAAATATTTTTCTTCCAATAGCCAGTGATGCTTTAAATATTACGGAACAATATAACCAGATTGTCTTTTTTTATCAAGCGGGTATTTGTCAACTGACAGCCAAGCTAGAAATACTCAGACAGGAGTTTAAGGCCTGCAAAGATCGCAACCCAATTGAGAATATAGAAACAAGAGTAAAATCCCCAGAAAGTATAAAAGGGAAGATGGAGCGAAGGGGATTTCCACTTACTGTAAGTAGTATGGTAAAAAATATAATGGATATTGCTGGAATCAGAGTTGTATGCCCGTTTATTTCGGATGTGTATTATATTGCTGAATTCCTACTGAATCAGGAAGATATTCAGGAGATTCAGATTAAAGATTATATAAAGGATCCGAAGGAGAATGGTTACAGGAGCCTACATTTGATTGTGATGGTAACAGTGTATTTTTCAGATCACAAATGCAATGTACCAGTAGAAATTCAGCTTAGGACAATCGCTATGGAGTTTTGGGCAACCCTGGAACATCAGCTCAGATAAAAAAAGAACAGAAATCATTTGGAAAACATGCAGAAACAGTTAAAACAATGTGCAGATCTTGTTACAACAGCAGATTATAAAATGCAGCAACTGGCGGATCAATGGTTGTAATAGTGGTAACTTAATATAATAGAAATGAAAGGGAGTATTTAATATGCAGACGAGAGATCATAAAAAGCTTGCTGAAATGTTTGCATCGGAAATGTCACGAAAGCGTATTCCTTATATCTGTAAGAAAGCATTTATTTATGGGAATATAGAACCAGATAAAAATCCTTTTACATATTTACACGGGATGTTAAAAGGGAAAAAGTTTCATGGTCATGATTATGAGAATATATTACCCGTAATTAAAAAACTATTTAATTCTACGCAGGAAAAAAAGAAATGGGGAGTTCGGGAATATTATCATTTTGGAAAGTTAATGCATTATACAGCAGATGTATTTACTTTTCCGCATAATAGATTATTTTCGGGAAATGTAAAAGATCATCGCAAATATGAAAAAGAACTTCATAGTTGCTTTGGTACCGCAATAGATCAATGGAAATCTCAGGAAATGAAAGATACTCCGGTTTCTTGTGTAAACATTGAAATTTTACATGCAGAATATTTAAGGCAAGCAGGAAACTATGAAACTGATTGTGAGTATATTTTAGCAGCGGTGGAAATGTTATTGAGAGCGGAACAGAAAAAAATATGGCACATGAATCCGGTTTTACATAGAGGGATGACGGAACAATTTGTTTAGGAATTGTTTAACTTTCATATCATACTTTGTTTAATTGAAAACAGTATGATAACAGTATCATTACAAGGAGGTATTGCCATGATAGAAAAGTGGAAAAAATGGGTGTTAAAAATGAATCTTAAAAGAGCGGCATTGATATTTGTTGTAAGCAGTGTGGTTTTAATTTTGGTCTTGCTGGCAGCAATGCATGGAGTTTTTGAAAGAGAAATGTTTTGCTGGGAATCAGTTATTGTGTTTCTTACAATCTGCGGTATAATAGGAACTATACTGGCAATCTGGTATTGGATTCTGTGCTTGATCTGTGTATATAGGAAGTCCAGCCATCTGGGGACAAATAATACTTTATGGATTTTGGCAACTGTATTCTTTCATATTGTTGCAGTCGCAGCACTTTATGCATATGCTGCTATTATGGGAACCTGTGAGAATTGTGGAAAAATCAAGTATGGAGAAGAAAAATACTGCGACAGATGCGGAGCAGCGTTGAAAAAAATATGTCCACATTGTGAGCAGATATTGGACACAGATGCTGATTACTGCAGCAACTGTGGTACAAGCCTGAAAGAAAATAAAGAAGAAACGAAAGAAGAACATAAAGAAGAATCAGTGGACAGTTAATCATAGAGTGCCTGGTTTAGAAGACTAAAAATCAGTGGAGAAGGGAATCGATAGATTCCCTTTCTGTAGTTTGTATGGCGACCGCTTATAATCCCAAGATGTGCCATAGGGCGCTTTTGGTGGTTGGAGGAAGGAGAAAGTGGAATGAAACAGGGAAGTGTAAAAAAAAGAATTTTTATCTCCAATGCATTTATGGTGCTGGTGAGTTTACTTGTCTTTTTGGCGATCAATTTAGTTATTATCAAAGGATACTCAGAGGCAATTGAAAAAGAAATAAGAACATCCGTGGAACAGATTGTAGATGAGGATGGGTTGGAAGATCTGATTATAGACTGGACGTTTCAGCGGAATGAGTTTCTTCTTTTCTTTGGACTGGATGGTATCCTTTGTATTATTGTTTTAGTGATCATCAGCCAGATATTTACCAAAAATCTTACCAATCATATTATGGAGCCGCTGGATGCCCTGTCGGAAGGTGCGAAAAGAATCAAGGGAAATGATTTGTCACAGGACATCACATATACCGGAGATATAGAATTTGAAGATGTATGTGATACGTTTAATGATATGCAGAAGCACATTTTAGAGGAGCAGGAAAAAAACCGGAAATATGAGAAGGCGAGAACGGATATGATCGCAGGAATTTCTCATGATCTGCGCACACCGCTTACAGCAATTCGGGGAACCATCAAGGGATTAATGGATGGCATCGCATCATCCCCGGAAAAACAGAATCAGTTTTTGCAGGCAGCTTATCGAAGGACCGGTGATATGGATATGCTTTTGAATCAGCTTTTTTATCTTTCAAAAATGGAAACTGGAAATATGCCGATTTCCCTCCAGAAACTGGAAATTTCAGAATTCCTGCAAAATTATGTACAAGCAAAACAGGAGCTCATGGAAACAGGAAAAGAAGAAATGACTTTGGATACGAAAGGAATAAAGGCAGATGTATTGGTTGATCCGGAACAACTTCAGAGGATCTTTGATAATCTATTGGAGAATAGTAGAAAATATGGAGAAATTATTCCTATCAAAATCAATATTGTATTGAGCAAGACGCCCATGGGATTAAGTATCTGTTTTAAGGACAACGGTGTTGGTGTGCCGGAGGAAAAACTGCCGTATATTTTTGAAGAATTCTATCGGGGAGATGAATCCAGAAACAAGAAGGAAGGAAATGGGCTGGGGCTTTACATTGTGAAATATCTTGCCGGAGCAATGGGAGGCAGCGTCAGAGCAGAGAATGCAGATGGATTTGAGGTCTGCCTGAAGTTGCCGATATCAGGGAAAGGAGAAGCAGAGGATAATGGAAAACAGTAAAAAGATCCTGATTGTAGAGGATGATGCGGATATCAGTATGGTTGAAGAGGCGTATCTGGAGTCTGCAGGATTTGAAACAAGAATTCTTTCTGAAGGAACGGAAGTGGAAGGGGTGATTGAAAAGGAGCATTTTGATCTGATTTTGCTGGATCTGATGCTTCCGGGAAAAAATGGATATGAGATCTGCCGTGAAATTCGGGACCGAGTGGATATCCCCATTCTTATGGTCACTGCGAGGACAGAATCTGTAGATAAGATCAGGGGTCTGGGGATTGGAGCAGATGATTATATTTCGAAACCATTTGACCCTGCAGAACTGGTGGCCAGAGTAAATGCAAATCTGCGGCAATATGAACGTATGAAACAGAAAATAGTTCCGACATCGGAGGAAAGTCCGGAAGAAATACGGGTTCATGATCTGAGGATTCTCGTGAACAGCTGGAAAGTCTATAAGGGTGATCGGGAAATTAAATTCCCAAACCGGGAATTTGAACTTTTGAAGTTTTTTGCCATGAACCCAAACATTGTATTTTCAAAAGAGCAGCTATTTGAGGAAATATGGGGGTATGATTATGTGGGTGACAGCGCAACGGTCATGGTACATATCAACCGGATCCGTGACAAAATTGAGGATGACAGTAAGAACCCTAAAATTCTGGAAACAGTTTGGGGAGCCGGATATCGATTGAATAAATAAGGGGGAGAAACGAAATGTGGATGTTCTATGCGATAGGGTCTTCCTTTTTTGCAGGAATCACATCGATTCTGGCGAAATGTGGAATTAGAAAGACAGATTCAGATGTGGCAACAGCTTTGCGTACAGTTGTGGTATTGATATTTTCCTGGCTGATGGTGTTGATTACAGGAACCGGAACAGGAATCACACAGATCAGTGGAAAAACCTTACTGTTTTTGGTGCTGTCAGGGCTGGCTACAGGAGCTTCCTGGTTATGCTATTTTCATGCACTGCAAAAGGGGGACATCAATAAAGTTGTGCCGATTGACAAATCAAGTACTGTATTAACGATCATATTGGCGTTGATTTTTCTCCATGAAGGTCTGAGTTTCAGCAAAGGAGTTTCCGTTATTTTGATCGGAGTTGGCACCATGCTGATGATTACGAAAAAAGAAGATATGTCAGAAAATCATAAAGAAGGCAACAAAGAGTGGCTAGTTTATGCGGTATTGTCAGCTGTGTTTGCAAGTCTTACAGCAATTCTTGGGAAAATTGGAATAGAAGGGGTGGATTCTAATTTAGGAACAGCTATCCGCACTTCTGTCGTGCTTCTGATGGCATGGATGATGGTTATTGTTACTGGAAAATATCATCAGATAAAAGAGATTGAAAAGAAAGAAGTAGGATTTATTGCGTTGTCCGGACTTGCCACAGGTGCATCCTGGATGTGTTATTACCGGGCATTGCAAAGTGGTCCTGCCAGTGTAGTAGTGCCCATTGATAAACTGAGCATTCTTGTTACAATTGTATTTTCATGGATTGTTTTTCATGAAAAGCTTACAAAGAAAGCAACTGCAGGTTTGGGATGTATTGTTGTCGGAACCATATTACTTGCACTGATATAGATTCATGCATGAAATTAAAATATTGTTTAGGAATTGTTTAGGAATGAACCTCCTGTTTGTTTAAAGTGGATTGTTAAGATAATCCCATAAAACAAACAGGAGGTTTTTATGATGTTAAAGGAAGGAATCGGAGGATTTTGCATGGCACTGGCTGATAGTGTGCCGGGAGTATCAGGAGGTACAGTTGCTTTTATCATGGGATTTTATGACCGGTTTATTGGCTCCATTCATGATTTTGTATTTGGAAACATGGATAAAAAGAAAGAGGCTCTTAAGTTTCTGGTGAAATTGGGGATTGGCTGGTTAGCAGGTATGATTTTGGCAGTCCTGATTTTATCTTCTCTGTTTGAAAGTCATATTTATGTGGTCAGTTCATTGTTTATTGGATTTATCGCAGGCTCTATCCCTTTGATTATTCGAGAGGAAAAAGATAGTTTTAAAGAAATGGGAAAAGGAATACTGTTTTGTCTGTTAGGTATTGTGATTGTAGTAGGTATTACATGGCTCAATGGGAAAATGGGAAATGCGTCTATGAATCTGGGGCAGTTTTCCATAGGGATGGGAATCAAATTGTTTTTGATTGGCATGGTTGCCATATCCGCTATGTTTCTGCCAGGAATTTCCGGTTCTACGCTGCTTCTTATTTTTGGAGCTTATCTGCCGGTTATTTCAGCAGTAAGAGGAGTTCTTGGAATGGATTTATCCTATGTCCCAGGTTTGGCGTTCTTTGGTGTTGGGGTATTGACTGGAGTTGTTACTGTAGTGAAGGCAATACAGATCTGTCTGGAAAAATTCAGACCTCAGGCAGTTTATATGATTTTAGGAATGATGCTCGGTTCTTTTTATGCAATTCTTCAGGGACCAACTACTTTGGCTTCCCCGCAGAAAGCAATGAATCTGGAAACTTTTCATTTTCTGGCTTTTTTAGCTGGTGTTGCATTGGTGGTAGGAATGCAAGTGTTTTCACAGAAGTTGGGGAAAAACAGAAATAACAGTTAGAGAATTGATAGAAAGAGGTGACGAGTATGGGAATGGAATTCAAAATCCTGGATATGATACAGGAAATTCGGACTCCTATATTAGATAGTTTGATGTGCATGATAACCAAGTTAGGGGAGGCAGGTGCTATATGGATTATTTTGGCAGTTATATTATTGCTGATCCCCAAAACAAGAAAAACCGGGGCAATCGTAGTGGCAGCATTGGCAGTAGACATTGTCTTATGTAATGGAATATTGAAACCTTTTATTGGAAGAATCCGTCCGTGTGATATCAATACTTCTATTCAGCTTTTAGTTGCAAGACCAGATGATTTTTCATTCCCATCCGGTCATACAGCAGCATCATTTGCCGCAGTGGCAGCACTTTATTTTGCTGGAGAAAAAATGTTATGGAAACCAGCATTGATACTTTCCTGTTTCATAGCGTTTTCAAGGTTATATTTGTATGTGCATTATCCAACAGATATTTTGGGAGGTATTGTCGTTGGAATCCTTGCTGGATATCTCGGATATCAGATGGTGGTGAAATTGAAAGTAATCATAGATAACAGAAATGTCAGAAAAGAAAGATGACGACCTATAGAGTAAATCAGAAAGGAGATGGCGATATGTCAGTTGTAATCATACCAGCTTATAAACCAGATGAAACATTAATAGAAATTACAGATAAGCTTTGGGCTTATGGATGTACGATTATCGTGGTGGATGATGGAAGTGGCGAAGAATATCAAACGATTTTTGATCATGTCAGAGATGTATGTATTATTCTCCGGCATCCTGAAAACAGAGGAAAGGGTGCTGCGATTAAAACAGCCTTAACCTATGTGAAAGAAGAATTATGGAATAATGAATTGATAGGAGTCATGGATTCTGACGGACAGCATTTACCGGAAGATATGATGAAACTTTTAGGATTTGCCGGGTCACACAGAAAAACAATGGTGCTGGGTGTGAGAAATGTGGGAATGGACATGCCTCTAAGATCAAGACTGGGAAATCGGATCACAAGGTCGGTATTTAAATTAGCTAGCGGTGTAGAGGTATCTGATACGCAGACGGGATTACGGGCATTTAGCTCAGATCTGATTTTAAAATTACTTTCTGTAGATGGGGAGCGATATGAATATGAAATGAATGTTCTGATGTCCATGGCAAAGGAAGGGATTCCCATTGAAGAAGTGCCGATTCATACGATTTACCGGGATGAGAATAATTCTACCTCCCATTTTCGGGCTGTAAGGGATTCCATAAGGATTTATAAGGATATTTTTAAATTTACATTGTCATCTTTTTCAAGTTTTATTCTGGATTACCTTTTGTTTTCGGCACTTATGCTTTTCCTGCCCCATACGGCAGTGTTGGTGCTGGCAGCAAATATACTGGCAAGAATGGTCAGTGCTTTTTATAACTACAGCATGAACTGTCGGTTTGTATTTCATACAAAAAGAAAAATAAGTACGGCAACGCATTATTTTGCATTGGCAGTTGTCGTTTTGATTATGAATAATTTTATATTGGAAACATTTGTACAGGTTCTACACTTTTCGGTTTATCCGGCAAAACTGATGACAGAAGTTTCTCTGTTTCTTGTCAGCTGGTTTGTTCAAAAGTATTTTATTTTCAAAAGAAATGACAGTTCATGTTTAGAAAACAGTGAAGGTAACAAAGCATCTGCGGGAGTAAGGAGAAATATATATTCTGTGGGTAGAAAGGTTCGAGTATGAAAAAACGTATCTTATGGTTAACCGTTGATATTATGGCGGCTGCTTTCGTTCTTGTGATCGTGTGGGTTGCTGATTATAAGATTCCACAAAAAGGAGTGAAAGCAGTATCCATTGAAAATGCAGTGTCAGAAGCAGAAAAAAGTCAGAATGAGATGCCAGATTTTAATCAGAAAATACAGATGGGGGATACGAAGGAGGGAACCGCTTCGCTACAAAAAACATGCATAGTTAGAGATTCACAGGATTGGCATAAAAAATATGTAGATAAATTTTCAGACACAGTCGTTGCAACAGACACTTCCTATACAAGTCCAAATGTATCGATTCAGCTATCATACCATCAGTATGATACAGGAAAACTGGACAAGTCAAATGCTGGAAAACATGAAAAGTATGGTACAAAAACATCTTATGTACTTGCGGATATTTATGTGGGGGATATTACATGTCTTCAGACAGCATTTGCTCAGGATACCTATGGTGTAGGATATACGGAAAAACTATCCGATATGTCCTCAAGGATGAAGTCTGTTCTTGCAGTAAATGGAGATTCCTATAGCAATAATCGTAATCAGAATAACGGCACGATTATACGAAATGGGGTCATATACAGAAATGAGCAGACGGATGCAGAAACCTGTGTTTTGAACTGGGATGGCACAATGGATATCTATCAGCCGGGACAAGTGGAGCTACAGCAACTTATAGAAAAAGGGGCATACCAAAGCTGGGTATTTGGACCGAGTCTTCTTGATGAAAAGGGAAAAGCAAAGGATAAGTTCCTTACGTGGGATTATATAAGAGAATCGCATCCAAGAACAGCAATCGGTTATTATGAGCCAGGACATTATTGCTTGCTTTTGGTGGATGGAAGACAGGATAGTTCCAGAGGAATGTTCCCGGACGAAATGGCAAAAGTCTTTGAAGAATTGGGATGTAAAGCTGCCTATAATCTGGATGGAGGGCATTGTTCCTTCATGACATTTCTGGATAAGGTTGCAAATCATCCATATAAACCGGAACATGAAGTTGCAGATGGAATATTTATTACGGAGGGATTGTAATGAGCAGAGTACGGGGAATTTTATTGCATGTATGTGTTGTATGCAGTTTCGTATGTATTACTGCAAAGATTTTGGATTGGTATAATCCATATATGAATTTTACAGGGCATATCTGGGGGATACAAATGGTTTTATATCTGGCAGTGATCATATTGGGAGCTACAAGAACATATTTCCAAACAAAACATAGAAGAAAGCATGCTTGTAATAAAAATTAATTATAATGCACAAAACAATTGATCTAAAGGCGAGGAGGAAAAGAAATGGATTTCCACAACTGGAAGTTTCAGGATGATACGCCTGTTTACCTGCAGCTTTACAATAAGTTGTTATATGCTATTCTTAGAGGTGACTTTTGTTTACCCAAGTAGAATCCCAGAGACTGTTTGAGTTATTTGAGAAATTAGTTCCCTGTAAGGGACTTTATAATAGGTTTTCAGGATATCCAAAGGTACGTTTTCACGGTTCTTCTTTAGTTTATAAAGTAGCTTTTCCAGGCTGCTTCCCAGTTCATAAGTAGTCAAGCACACATCACCTCAGTTTCATTCGGTACTGTATCATATTTCAGGTAGTACTTGGTGTTTCGGGTTTCGAAAATAATGCTGTCTTCGGAAATTTCCAAAATACATTCCACAGCAGTTGTCATGAAAGTATTGATACAGGCATTTTCTAAAAAATAATATGATTTTCATATTGAAAAGAAAACTATAACTTTTTCCCAAAAGTGGGAATAAGTCGGAAAGCAAATAACGGCGGGCAATCGTGTCCGCCGTAAAATATGCTTATTATTTTTTGGAAGCCAGGATTCCCCTTGCCAGTGCGATGCCTACCTGTGGATACAGTTCCTGAATTTCCTGATATTTCTCTTCAATCAATTCCGGCTCATCTGCCCAGACATTCTCGTAAATCTTCATGGCTTTTTTGAAATGGGTTTTAGCCTGTGAGATATTTGCTGTGATCAGGCAGATATTTCCCATGGATTCCTGTACCTGGGCATAGTTCAGACAGGTATCGGAGTTGTATTCTTTGATGATCTGGGCAAGTTTCTGGAGAGCAGCCATTGCCCGTTCCGGTTCCTGCAATTCTGTCAATAAGGCAGCATAATTGTTGATCTGGGGAATGCTGTCATTGGTATAAAGCAGTTGGTACTGCTCAAGCAGGAAGATACCCTTTTCCATGTGTTCTTTTGCAAGCTCTGCCTGACCATTCATGCGGTAAAGACCGCCCAGATTCGCATGAAGGTTGGAGACAAGGTGGGCATTGTCCTCTGTGATTTCTTTGATCTGTGCAAGGGCTTCTTTTTCCAGTTTGATGGCTTTTTCCGGCTTTGTTTCCATACATGCCTGATAGTCCAGTAATAATGCACGGTCGGTATCTCTACCGTTTTCGTTCCCTTTCAAAAGCTGCTTCATCTCCAGGATAATCTCTTTCATACCTTTCCTGTAACGGTATTTCTCCATATATGGAAAGACATCCTCCAGAAACAACAGGTACTTGGTCGGATCATCCTTTTCTATCATACGCATGATATTCCCGACTGTCTGAAACAGTTTTTTATAATAGCTGACTTCTGTTCCATGCATCAGACATATTTTTTGCAGGGAATCGAGCAAAGAATGGCAGCCTGTGACCGAAGGTTTTGTTTCTGAAAGGGCAATCTCCTGAATCATCGGATGCAGGGAAATTGTATGCCGGGTAGTTGCCTGTACAAACCCTGTTTCAACCAGGTCATTGATGTCATTTAAGTCAGTTAATCCAAGCCAGTCAGCAAAAATGCGGGCGGAAATACCGGCAGGAGGAAGAAAGCAAAGGTTCTGCATGATTTCCTGTTGTTCCATGGATATGGAATAAAGGGAGAACAGAGTGTGGATATGGTTATAGTAAGTCGCTTTGCTGTTTTGTCCGTCTTTGATGGCACTGATTTTATCTTTATTTTCAAAGGATGCCTTTTCTTCCCGTAGCTTTTCCAGCAAGCGTTCCGGAGGTAAAATCCCATTTTCCAGCAGTTTTGCAGACAGCTCTACTGCAAAGGTATGGCGGTGGACGGTTTCTATGATCTCTTCCACCAGTGTCTGGTGTTCTTCTGCTTCAGAATAAAATGCAGCTGCCAGTTGAAACAGGCAGGCTGGTTCCCGGATCTCTTTTAACTGCAGGATACAGTGTCCGTCAAATTTACTTCTGGTCGTGAATAGAATCCTGCACCGGTATTTCAGAACCACCGGCAGAAAACTGTCCTGCGTGGCAGTGACGTTGAAATTGTCTATGATGAGCAGCGTATCATCTTTTAAAGAGCGGAGAAACCGGTTGTGCTTCCGGAAACGTTCTTCTTCTCCGTCTTCCGACAGATCATCGGTAAAATCCATGTCTGTGACAGCCTGATGTAAATCACCGGCATATTCCACATACAGGATGTTCGTATAATATTTTTTGTATTGCTTTGCATATGCTTTCGCCAGTTCACTCTTTCCAATCCCCGCAATTCCATAGAGAAATACTTTGCTGTTTTCTTCCAGCATTGTATGTAATCCGTCCAGTTCTTCTTCTCTTCCAAGAAAATGGCGGCATGGTCTGGGAACTTCACTGTCCATGATGTAATCCAGAATAACCGGGGAAAGAGAGCCGCCTGCAAGCAGCTTTTGGTTTCTGGTGTCCCGTTTGATAAATTGGCGTTCCATACCAAAGGAGATCAGTTTTGCCAGAAAGAGAAGCCGTGAATCAATCGGCTTGTAAAGGGATGCCAGCTTTTTCTTTTTTGCTTCGGAGATTGTGGCATCCTGCATAAACAGGAGATAAACATCCTGCAGTGCTTTGTTACAGTCGGTCATTAATGGCATAAGATTATGCTGCAGCGTTTCAGCCAGTTTTTCCTGTTTGCTTGGTCTTGCATAGTAAGTGCAGATTTTGGGACTGATCTTCGCCTGTCCGGTCATCCACCGGCAGACCAGCCCATTGTCAAAAGAAAAATCTTTGCTTTCCGGGCTGTCCATAAAATCCTCAAATACTTCATATAAAAATTCAGGCTGGTTCATCTGGTTACTTTCGCTGATATGATTTTTTAAACATGTCATTATAGAGCTAAAATCGCATCGATCCAATCGCAATCCCACCTTTTCGTATCAATTCTGTTTGTATCTGGTACTAAACTTCCTATATCATAACACAAACATATGTTCTGGACAATGGAATTTCAATGATATGAACCAAAATAAATGAGAAACAGTCAATTTACTCTCAATTTCTGCTCAATGAGAAGCCAGAAACTTTCCTGTAGAATGACCACAGAATAAAAAAACAGGGAAGGAGAGGCTTGTGAAACAGAATATAGAATTTGAACGGTGCATTGATTTTCTTGTGCGGATGATAGATAAATATGGCGAAGAGCTGCTCCGGGAACTGGAGGAAGATAAGAAAAACAATGGACAGGAGAAAAAAGAAGAAAATGAAAAGAAAAAAGAAGCGGCAGCTTCCTGAGATAAAAATTTCAGGGCTGTCGCTTTTTTTCGTGTATTTCCAATCAGATAAATTTTAAAAGCTGATGAAGAGTATGTGGCTCATTGTTCTGGGAAGAAGTAATACGAGTGTCAAATGGCTTGAAATGATTCTGCGTATAAAAGTTCAGAAGAAATTCATTATCCTCACATTCAAGAAATTCCATAACACCGCCTACGGAATATTGGAGATTGGATATGGTCTCCAGTGCAAATCCCAGTAGAATGTTCCCTGGAATCCGTTTTTCCTTTGGAAGAGAATAGTTCTTTCCTAACTGGGCAATCAGGTAAGCTGCTGTGGTGTAAGACTGTGTTTCTTCATCCAGAATACTGACACGGGACAGCTTCTTTGCCATTGTTTTACTGATATTTGAAGCCTGGACAGAAATTGGTTTTACTGTAAGGGAAAAATAGCCAACCAATGAAGCATCTTCGGCATCAAATACCAGATAAGTGATGGATTGATCTTTTTTGGTAAACTCAATCGCATTATGTAATAAGAAGTATTCAACATCGGGGTTTTCAGGACAAGAAAAATCGGAGAGCAAGTCGTAAAGACTTTCCTCTCCGATATATGTCGGTTCGTCTTTATCCAAATATGCCCGAATATTAACGGTAAAATATTTATCAGACATGTTTTTTCTTCCTTTTTGACATTAAAGCTAAGATTTCCTGTGGGTTTGTTAACTGACGTCCGGGAAGTGTCTGCTTTGGTGTGCGGTCACGGTCAGCTTCGTCAATTGCTGCGACAAAACGCTTTACGCTATTTGGATTGGATACGACAAAATTATGAGTAATACTTGAAGTAGCCATACTAACACCTCCTCTTTTTCTGGCTTCTTGTGTATTTATAGTATATGCAATGTGCGATAAAAACACAATATTGAAAACAGAAACAATTCTAAATAATTTTCGAGCCGGATATTTGTTAGACGCTTCCGGTGAGCGAGCAATATTTTCGAGCCGTTTACTTATAAGCCGCCAGCGGTGAGCGGGCAATATTTTCGATGACAGGTCTTTCTGTCTCTATCATTATTATATGTTTTGGGTGAAAATATGTCAATTGGGTTTAAAAATTTATGAAAATCAGGTGTTGAATATGGTTGGAACAAATGATAAAATTTAGTTGGGACAATAAAAACTCTAATGAATGAGGTAAATGTTAATGAAAAATAAGAAAATTAGATGTTATGTATATATACGAGTCTCCACCACCATGCAGGTGGATGGTTACAGTCTGGATGCTCAGAGAGATAAACTGCGAAAATATGCAGAGTATCAGAACATGGAGATTGTACAGGAATTTGCGGATGAAGGAAAATCCGGCAAAAGTGTAGAAGGCAGACCGGAATTTCAACGGATGTTGGACAATATTGAAAGTGGTACAGATAATATACAGTTTGTATTGGTATTTAAGCTGTCACGATTTGGGCGTAATGCTGCGGACGTTTTGAATTCATTGCAGAGGATGCAGGATTTTGGAGTAAATCTGATCTGTGTAGAGGATGGCATTGACAGTTCTAAAGACAGTGGAAAACTGATGATTTCCGTTTTGTCAGCTGTGGCAGAAATTGAACGTGAGAATATTCTGGTGCAGACGATGGAAGGACGGAAACAGAAAGCAAGAGAAGGAAAATGGAACGGTGGATTTGCCCCATATGGTTATAAACTGGTGAATGGAGAACTTCAGATTGCAGAAGATGAGGCAGAGGTAATCCGGCTGATCTATGATAAATTTATCCATACCAATATGGGAATGAGTGCAATTGCATCATGGCTGAACCAGCATGGATATAAAAAGAAAAAGAGACAGAATAATACGCTGGATGCTTTTGCAACTTCATTCATCAAAGGTGTTCTGGATAATCCGGTCTACTGTGGAAAGCTGGCATTTGGCCGCAGAAAGAATGAGAAAGTTCCCGGAACAAGAAATGAATACCGGATTGTGAAGCAGGAAGAATATATGCTGAACGATGGTATCCATGAAGGAATCATTTCCGAAGAGGATTGGGAACTGGCACATCAGAAACGTCAGAAAACAGGAGTATCCTATGAAAAGACCCACAGTCTGGAACATGAACATATCTTATCCGGCATTTTAAAATGCCCTCTGTGTGGCAGTGGAATGTATGGGAATGTCAATCGGAAAAAACGAAAGGACGGTACGTTATATAAGGATTATTTTTATTATGCCTGCAAGCATCGGAGATTGGTGGATGGACATAATTGCAGCTACCGTAAACAGTGGAGCGAAGATAAGGTGAACGATGCGGTAGAAGAAGTAATCCGGAAGCTGGTGCAAAATCCCAAATTTGAAGAAGCCATTTTGAATAAAATCGGTGCAAGGATTGACACATCGGAAGTGGAAAAGGAAATTGAAGAATTAGAAAAGCAACACCGACAGCTGACAGGAGCAAAGAACCGGCTTGGACAGCAGATGGACAGCCTGGATATTACAGACCGTTTTTATGAGAAAAAATATCAGGATATGGAGACAAGATTGTATCGTCTCTATGATGAAATCGAGGGTGTGGAGAACAGCATCAGTGAGGTCAAGAACCGTCTGCTGAATATCAAACAGAAGAAAATATCAGAAGATAATGTCTACCAATTCTTGCTGTATTTTGATAAACTATATGACAAGTTCACTGATCTGGAGAAAAAAGAGTTTTTAAACAGTTTTGTAGAACAGGTAGACATTTATGAGCAGGAGCAGCCAGATGGCAGATTCCTGAAGCACATTAAGTTCCGTTTTCCGGTGTATTTCAACGGTTCGGAAATAAAAGAACTTAGTTGGGACAATGAAAGTACCGTTGAAACAGTTTGTCTCCTTTCAAAGAAATGCCCAGTTTAAGCGGGGTTGAAGGCACTATTTTAATAAAAATATCCACAAAATAGTGCGGAAAAATATGTGCGTGTGATGAAAAATTGAAAATGATTTAACACCAGAAAGCCTTTTGGCGTACTTGTTCCAGTGGTACGCCAGAAGGTTATTTTTGTTAGGCCAAGGGCCTGTTTTCATTGTGGAGTTTTTCGTTGATCCGAAAAACGGAACTTTGAAAAAAAACCACATTTGTGTTGTTGCAAGTAGCTTCATTTAGTTGCATATATTAAGTAAATGAAGTGATGAGTTGCGCCTTTTGAATATTTGTTGCAAAAACACACCTTTTCGTTGTGAAAAATGCAACGATGTATATAATGAGAGTATGTGATAAAGCCAATAATTAAATTACATACATACCTGTGAGAGGGGCGTTACTTATGGCAAATGATAATCAGATAGCTTTCCTTTGTTCGAGATTGAAGGAGCTTCGTGAAAAGAATGGCTGTACCATGGATGACATGGCAAAGAAGATTGATGTATTAGAGGGCTTGAAACCAGGAACTGGTATGAACAAGTCGTCTATTTCACGTGTTGAAGGTGGAAAAACTGCAGAAAAAACTCTATTGGAAATGGCAAGAAAATATTGTAAGGCTTTTGGAATGTCAGAATCACAGACCGAACAATTTTTGAGAGGGGAGAAGGCTGCAGTTCCAGATACTTCAGCGTTACTTAAGAATTCACAGTTAATTGATGAACTGAACAAGGAATATAGCAAGGTAGTTATTCCAAAGGTAGTTGTTGATGAATTAGATAATATAAAGAATAAGAACTCAGGTTCTCTTGGGAGAAAGGCTTGGGAAGTTATTCGTGGTATTAGCTATGGTTCTCGTACAATTCTTATGGAATATAATGGCGATGCTGATGAAGATAACGAAGATTGCAAAATAATATATATTGCACAGGAGGCTTCTGATACATATCACTGCAAAGTAGATATCATAACAGAGGACACCGATTATTCAGCATATCTTAAAGGGTATGAATCCGTTTCAGCATTACATCTTAGAGAATATATGGCTACTAAGCAGGATCTTATCAATATGACTAAATTGGCTAGAATTGACGCTTATTACGCAGATTCATATGAGGAATGCGAAGAACCGACAGCAGACGAAGTTAATGCATATCTTCAGGATGGAAATACCCTTATTATTTCTGCTGTAAGAAATAATAGGGTCACAATTGAGCAAAGAAAAGAAAAAATCAAATGGCTCATTCAGCTTGGTGCAGATGTGAATAAGCGTGATTGCAGTCGTAGATATTTCCCTGCTCTATCGCATGCAGTGCAGATGAAGGATTATGAGATGTTTATGTTTTTGCTTTTAGAGTGTAAGGCAAATCCTAATGTTGGAAGTAGAAATCCTTTTGATGCCGGAAAAGTACGCCAGAAGAATGAGGGCAATATGCCATTAATGATTGCTGCCTGGGAGGGAAAGAAGGACTTTGTAATTGCTTTATGTGAGGATGAAAGAACCAGTATTAACCAGCAGGACGCTAATGGATTTACTGCGCTCATGAAGGCCTGCATGAATGGTCACTTTGAAAATAATAAGGAAAAGCATACTTGGGATATTCGAAAGATACTCATTGATGCAGGAGCTGATCAGAAGATCGTTGACATTGATGGTAAAACTGCTGCTGATTGGGTTAGTGAGTATCATGAATCTGGTCCTACAAGAAAGCAGTTTAATAGAGGTAGCAATAAGAATAGTCAGAAGAGGGGGAATAGAAGATGGTAACACGAGCTTGTATATCGATAAATAATCGATGCAATCTCAATTGTACTTATTGCCATTTTCATGAGAAGAAGGATTACATTCAAGAGGACAATATGGATGTAATTACTATCCTTGATAATATTACTTCGCATATTGAAGATAACGATATTGATTTGTTTAAGTTAGGGTTTGTGGGCAATGGAGAACCAATGTTAGATTATGAAAAACTTAAGCAGTATATCGCTCATATTGGAGATTATTTGAAATCTGGAAGAATTGCTGCATACACCATTACAAACGGTCTTTTAGTTGATCGTGAGAAGTTAGAATTCTTCAAAGAATACAATGTAAATGTTGGCTTTTCAGTAGATGGAATCTCTGCTATTCACGACAAGTATAGATGTGGAACTCATGAGCGAGTGATGGCAAATATATCTTTATACAAAGAAGTGAATGGGAAGTATCCTTCTATGAATTGTACTGTTGGAAAAGAGATAATTGATAATCCGGAAGCGACCATAGGGTTCCTTGAACAATTTGGTAATAGGATTACGTTTTCTAGGATGATTGGAAAACAGGGGATATCGCTACCTGATTTTAATGCGTTCTTGAATAAGGCGATGGAACGATTGAATGTTAGAACTGGTGGCTACGACTGTACCATGTATGGTGGTATGTGTGGTGCAGGAATGGATAATATTTTTTACGCAAATGGAAAGATATTCATATGTGGTAATTGTATTGATTTACCTTTTTCAATGCCTTACGACACACCTCTAAATGAGGTCAGTTTTGACGTTGTCGATTTTGACAGAAGCTGTTGTTTCAAGGAGGTGTTTACTGGTTGAAAATAGCATTATATGGAATGCCTTGTGCAGGCAAAAGTACATTGATGGATAGAATAACTGATGCAAAGGTTATTAATGGCAGCCAGGAGTTGAGACGTATTTGTGGTGGCTCCTTTTCGGAACTATCAGAAGAAGAGAAACATCAAGTTAGAATTAAATACACAGAATATATTAATGCTTTGAATGATGAAGTAATTGTTTCAGATGGACACTATTCTTTTCTGGAAACTGTTGCATTTACTGAGGCTGACGGAGATTTGTACGATATCTTTATTTATCTGTATTGTTCTCCGGAAAATCTTAAGGAAAGATATGCTTTGTCAGAGAAAAATGCTAAGTTTGCTGGCGAGTCCATTGAGTCGTTAAGACAATGGCAGGAGTTTGAAATAAATAATCTTAGAGAGGAATGTCATAGGCGAAATAAGGACTTTTACGTTGTAAGTGATAATGAAGAAGAACAGAATAATTTTTTTGATTTCTTATCTTTACTTCGAGAAGGTTTCAGCTCCTACGATTTAGCGACAGATATCTGTAATCAAATAATGGAGCAGTTCAACAAGCAGGATATCTTGTATATGGTTGATGGAGATAAAACCATTATTATTCAAGATTCATATAGGTTCTGTTGTAATGGCAAGACAAAGATCTTCGATGGAGATTTTTATACTGGCTATCAATCATTTCTTTTTGAAAAGGAATTACAAACCGCGTCTATTGACAAATCTAAAATTGCAGAGATAACAATTAATAATGAAGTGTATGACATAGTTGCATCGAATAATTATGTTGTGCTTTCTTCTGGAATAAAAGATTTGTGGAGCGATATTGCTAATGCTAAGAATCTTGGAACTATATTTGCTAGTCCATACATAAGTGCAGATGTTAAGTATTATGTCGTAAAGCAATTGCGAGAACATGGATACACTATTTTTGCCTATGGAGATAGCAAGATTGATTTATATATGTTACGCGAGGCTGATAAAGGATTTCTGTATATTGGTAAGCAAATAAGCAGATCATTGAAGAATGAAAGCTTATCAGGCTTGGTGCCGATTTACGATCATTCTTTGGTGATACTGGCTGATGAGGACGAAGAAGTACAAGCTGATATTGCTATCTGCAAATCGAATTCAGGAATAAGTGGAAGTAGGCTGGCAGCAGCACATGTGCGTTTAGGAGAAAAAATAGGAAGGCACATTGCTACCGTATTCCCGGAGAAAAATACATCAATTTTAGTTTTGGAACGAGGTGGTAGGTTTTTTGGTGACGGAGTATATATGGGAGCAGGCGGCATTTTTTATTCGATGAACCCGAAGCAAGATGATGCTCCTGTGATTAATACAGAGAGAGTAGTTATTGTTGATAGTGTGATTAATACTGGAAAATCAATAATGAGGATTATTGATGAGTTAAAGAATCATAATCCAGGCATTGACGTTATTATCGCTGCAAATGTTATTCAGAATGAAGCTGTTGAGTTGTTTAAGGATTATCTCGTGTTTGCAACAAGGCTTTCGAAGAATTCATTTGTAGGAGTTAATCAATCAAAGCAAACTGGCAAAACAGGACCGGATACTGCAGATAGACTTTTTAATTTAATAAAAAAACGATATTGAAATGATTTTGTTGCAACAAGATTATGATAAGTTGCAAATCCAGGTGCTTTATCATTGTCTGTTGCAGATAAGTATATTCTGTTGCATATATTGCTGTAAAAATATCGGTGTAACAAATAACCGTCGTACTCTTATCGCGATAACAAAAAGATTGATGAAAAAAACAGAACAAGCGTCCAATTTTTTTGTTTTTAGTTAAATGTCAACATTTAACAATTTGTTAAAAATGCACAAATTGTAGACTGTTAACAATCTGAATGTGTGTGAATGAAAAACAGATATCGTCCATATATGTAGTAAAATCCGTCCATGAAAGACTTGTTTTTTTGTATACAATAAAAATACGTCGTATTTCACAAAAATGCACAAAAACGAAAACGATAATAGATGTTTAATTGGTAAAATGTTATAATTGTCTTAACACAAAGTTTACATTTATGGAGGAATGCAAAATGAAAAAGAGAATGATAGCCCTCATGCTGGCTGGTATCATGGTATTCTCGGTCACAGCCTGTGGCGGTGGAGGAGCTTCCAGCAAGAACCAGAATAATCAGGATGATGGTGAAAGCAAACAGGTTGGAGTTGAGGTAACCGAAGATATGCAGAGTGCACCGCCGGAAGATGCACCTGTAGGAGGACAGGTTGTAGTTGCAATTTCACCAGGTACCTTATCACCGGATATGTACGGCGGATGGACAAATAGTGCAACGAACTCTGGATTTATCGGACTGATGAGTGGTTACGCCCTCGCTGATTACAATCGTGATTATGTTCTTGATTGGGACCCGGTTGTCGTAAAAGATCATGAAGTGATCGAGAATGACGACGGAAGCAAGACATACCGTTTTGAAATCAACGATAACCTGAAATGGAGTGACGGTTCTCCAATCACAGCAAAAGATTATGTATTCAGTCTTCTGCTTCACTCTTCTCCGGAATTTGCAGCCTGTGAAGGTGATGCAACATACGGATGGGCTTTAGTTGGATACAACGATCATGTACAGGGAACAACAAAAGAATTCGCAGGTGTTAACCTTCTTGGGGATTACGAATTTTCTATGACAATCAGTGCAGATCAGCTTCCGAACTACTATGAGATGGCAAATGTTGCCTATGGACCGGAACCGCTTGCAGCAATCGCTCCGGGATGCGACGTGAAGGATGATGGAAACGGAGCATACCTCACAGACGGATTTACAGAAGATCTCATCAGAGAAACCTTACTTGATCCGGATAAAGGATTCCGTTACAAAGCACCGGTTGTATGTGGACCTTACAAATTAAAGAGTGTTGACCTTACAACAGAAACTGTTGAACTTGAGATCAACGAAGAATACCTTGGAACATATGATGGAACAAAACCACATATCCAGACAATTATTTCCAAACCGGTTGCAGATGAAACAATCCGTGACGAATTTGAAAAAGGAACTATCGACTTCTACTCAGCAGGTACAGGAGAAAAGATCGAAGCTGCTTTAACAAAAGTAGAAGAAGGAAAATTAGATGCAAACTATGGTCTTGTACCGGGAACACGTATCAACGAGCTGCGTTATATGTGTGACTTTGGACCGACACAGTTTGAAGAAGTAAGACGTGCAATCGCTTATATCGTAGACCGTGATGAAATCAACAAACAGTTAACAGGCGGATACGGTACAGTGGTAGACTGTTATGCAACAGATGCTACAACAGATTTTGCAGCAATCAAAGATGATATTGAATCTGAACTGATTCACTACTCATATGACCTTGATAAAGCAAAACAGGAACTTATCGATGGTGGTTGGACACTGAACGAAAAAGGTGAAGAGTACAAAGAAGGTACAGACAAATACCGTTATAAAGAAGTAGATGGTGAATTGATGAAATTAAAAGTTGAAGTAGCATGCTGCGAAGATGACTACTCAAAACTTTACAACACAGTAATCCCACCGGAAGCAGAAAAGATCGGTATGGAATACAAATACACATCTATGGACTTTGCTCTTATGATCAACCATTTGAATCGCCAGGGTATCGATGAACCAGAATATAACATTTTCTACAGTAGTATCGGAATTCCGGAAATTCTCTTCTACTGGAACTGCTTCGATGACGATCCGAGTTTAATGGGAAGCTGGAATGTTAACTACATTTCCGATCCGGAATTAAAAGCAATCGGTAAAGAGATGCAGAAAGTTGATTCTGAAGACATTGACGGATTCAGAAAATTATATGGAGAATTCCAGCTGGCATACAACAAAAAACTTCCAAGTCTTCCAATGGGATCAGGAGTTTCTTATATGTTCTTCAATCCGAAGCTTAAGAATTTCGTTCCTAGAGCTCATGTGGGATGGGGAGCAATGGTATTAGATGCATACTTTGAAGAATAAGCATAAAGGATTCATCAGAATAGATCAATTCTATTAACTTTTGATATGCATGACAAAACAGGGAGGACAGAACAAAGGCAAATGTTCTGTCTTCCCGTATCTTTTCTTTATACGAAAACAAAATTATGGTAATGGTTCGGACAGAATCACATGTCATGAATAATTCAGGAATAACTATTTCATCCAGAAGGAGAAAACTACATTATGGCAAAATACATATTGAAAAGACTTGGTTATATTATTATAGTATTCTTCCTGCTTTCCATCTTACTGTTTGGTATTTTCAAAATGGTACCTGGTGACCCTGCCAGACTTATGGTCGAGGGACAAAAGCAGAGTGTTTCACCGGAACAGTATGAGATGCTTTATCAACAGGCAAGAGTACGTCTCGGACTTGATAAACCGATTCCGGTTCAGTATTTAAGCTGGATGGGAAATATCTTACAGGGAGATTTCGGTTACTCTACCGTATATCGTATTCCGGTTAAAGAACTGATCGGACCTCCGATGAAAAATACAATCGCCCTGAACGTTGTATATTATATTTTCCTTTTCGCAATCGGAATTCCGCTGGGAATCAAATGTGCGGTAAAAAAAGACACGGTGTTTGATACATCACTCCAGGTAGCAACTATGATCGGTATCAGTATTCCTTCATTTATTTCGGCGCTGATCTTTATCTACCTGTTTGCAATTAAAATTCCGATCTTTCCAATCAGTGGAATGGTCACAACGGGTGCAAATTTTACAGGCTTCCGTGCATTTTTAGATTATTTATATCATATGGCACTTCCTATTATTGTATGTCTGACAGGTATCGGTGGTCTGATCCGTTATGTCAGAGGAGCTCTTCTTGATGCATTATCTATGGATTATGTAAGAACAGCCCGTGCCAAAGGTCTGAAAGAAAAAACTGTTATTTACAAACATGCGTTCCGTAACGCGATGATCCCGATCACAGGCTGGATCGTAGGCTCTATCGTAGGTATCTTTGGTGGAGCGGTTATCATTGAGACTCTGTTCTCATGGAAAGGTGTCGGAAAACTTCTGATCGATTCCTTGAACCAGCATGACTATACAGTCGCACTGTCCATGCAGATGTTTTACATTTTGTTAGGACTTGCTGCAAACCTGATCACAGACTTATGTTACTGTATCGTTGATCCAAGAATTAAACTCGATTAGGAGGAAGACAAATGTTATTTGGAAAGAAGAAAGAAAAAGAGCAGCGTTCTGTTCTTGAAGAAGAACAGATGCAAAGTCCTTTTCGTACGATTATAAAAAATCTGCTGGAAAACAAACTGGCTATGGGAGGATTGATCGTATTTGTATCAATTTTTGCAATGTGCTTCATCCTTCCGATCTGGTTTCACCAGGATTTAAACTATCAGGATCCAACACAGAAAAATATCGCACCGGGATTTTCATTCCTTTCGGTTCCGTCAGATTTAAAAGACAATGCCGAAGTGATTGAATTTGGTCCGACATATGGTGTAGGAGTAGACAAAGACGGTTACGTTTATGAGTGGGGACAGTTAACGAAAAACCTGAAAAAAATTCCGGCTGATATGGGAAAAGTTGTTGATATCGCAGTTGGTCAGGACCACGTGCTGGCAATCAACGATAAAGGTAACTTATACACCTGGGGTTTCAACCGAATGGGTCTTAATGTGATTCCGCCGGAACTGAAAGGCAAAAAGATTGCTGACATTGAAGCAGGATATCAGGTATCCGTTGTTGTAACAGAAGACGGAAAAGTTGTTTCATGGGGAAATACAAGTGCAGTTGATATTTCTACAGCTAATGTAAAGGACGAAAAAGTCAAAGAAGTAAAAGCAAATATTCAGACAGCCATTGCCCTTACAAAGGATGGAAAAGTCATCTCGCTTGCAAAGAAAGAAACTGCTTTAGATAATGTACCGGAAGAGATTCAGGGAAAAGTAGAAAAAATCGCTTTAACAGATAAAGCAGCAGCAGCTGTATTAAAAGATGGTACTGTAAAAGTCTGGGGAAACAACCACGACCATATTTTCTCCGTACCGGAAGAAGTGCAGGGCAAAGCAGTGGATATTTCAGGTGGACGTAACCATCTTGTTGTTGTGACAGAAGATGGAAGCGCAGTAGCCTGGGGCGGAAATGAAAACAATCAGGCAAAGGTTCCTGCTAAGGCAACCAATATTGCAAAATTAGCTTCCGGCTATTATCAGAACTGTATTATCAAAGAAGACGGCTCTGTTGTGACATGGGGACTGAAAGGTTACTTACTTGGAACAGATAATCTTGGAAGAAACGTATTCTACCGTATCTTAAAGGGTGGACAGATGACTATGACAGTCGGATTCATCGCTGTTATCATCCAGTTCGCGATCGGTATCTTAGTAGGGGGTATTTCCGGATACTACGGTGGAACTGTGGATATCCTTCTTATGCGTCTGGCAGAGGTTGTCGGATCCCTTCCGTTTATCCCGCTGGCACTGATTCTTTCAGCTTTGATCGGAAATAAAGTATCTGATGTCGGAAGAATCATCATGATCATGTTGATTCTCGGTTTCCTCGGATGGACCGGTATCGCAGGTCTTGTCCGTGCACAGGTGCTTGCAGAACGTAACAAAGAATTCGTTGTCGCTGCAAAAGCACTGGGTGTAAAAGAAAAGAATATTATTTTCCGTCATATCGTACCGAACGTAATGACGATCATTATCGTACAGGCAACAATCTCATTTGCAACCTGTATGCTGACAGAATCCGGATTATCATTCTTAGGATTCGGTGTTGCAGAGCCAATTCCTTCATGGGGAAATATGCTGAACAACTGTCGTTCTTCAGAAGTTATCTCACAGTACTGGTGGAGATGGGTATTCCCGTCAGTTGTATTAGGACTTTGTACTGTAAGTATCAACTTGTTTGGTGACGGACTTCGTAGAGCAGTTGACCCGAAAGCAAATGAAAGGTAGGAATAACGATGGCATATTTATTGGAAGTAGATGATCTACATACATTTTTTAAGACAAAAAAAGGAATTGTAAAAGCGGTCAACGGTGTTTCCTATCGAGTAGAGCCTGGGAAAACATTAGGTATCGTAGGAGAATCCGGAAGTGGAAAGAGTGTATCGGCAATGAGTATCTTAAAACTTTTGGATGGAAACGGATATATCGACAGCGGTACAATTACTTTCAAGGGAAGAAATCTTGCGGAGTGTACAATCAATGATATGTACCAGATTCGTGGAAATGAGATTTCCGTTATTTTCCAGGAACCGATGACAAGTTTGAACCCGGTATATACGATCGAAAAACAGTTAAATGAAGTTTATTTAACCCATCAGAAAATCACAAAAAAAGAAGCAAGTGAGAAATCACTTGAAATGTTAAAAGCTGTTAAGATCCCGAATCCGGAATCTGTTATGAAACAGTTCCCACATCAGCTGTCAGGTGGAATGCGTCAGAGAGTTATGATCGCCATGGCTCTTGCCTGCGAACCAAGTCTTCTGATCGCTGACGAACCGACTACTGCTTTGGACGTTACCATTCAGGCACAGATCTTAAAGCTGATGAATGAACTGAAAAAGGAAAAAGGGACCTCTATTCTGTTCATTACACATGACCTTGGAGTTATCAACCAGATGGCAGATGAAGTGGCAGTTATGTATTGCGGTCAGGTTGTGGAAATGTGTAAAGCAAGAACTATCTTTGCAAAAGAGACAACCTGTTCACATCCATATACGGAAGGACTTATGACTTCAATTCCACGTCTGGATACACCGGTTGGAGCAAGACTTGAGGCAATTCCGGGAGCAGTACCTCATCCGCTCAATCTTCCGAAGGGATGTAAATTTGCTCCGCGTTGTAAATATGCAACAGAGAAATGTATGAATGAAGAACCAAAATTAGAGTTGGCAGAAGACAATCACTTGATTCGTTGTTTCTACCCGGATAAGGAGGCACGCCATGCCAAATAATGATGAAAAGAAAGTGCTTTTGAAAGTCACGGATCTGAAACAGTGGTTTCCACTTAAGAAAACAAAGTTATTTCAGAAAGAGCAGGAGTATGTAAGAGCCAATGATGGAATTACTTTGAATATTTACGAAGGAGAAACAGTTGGTCTTGTTGGAGAATCCGGATGTGGAAAATCAACATTTGGAAGAACTTTACTTCAGATCTACAAACAGACAGAAGGTAAGACAATGTATTACGGCAGAACTCTTACCGATATGGCACCGCTTTATGTAGACGAAACAATCAAAAATATTTCTTCTGGTAAAAAGAAAATTGCCGAATTAGAAGCGAAGGCAGAAGCATTAAAAGCGGAATATGAAAAAATGGAAGATTCTGCGGAAAAATTCCAGAAACAGGCCGAATGTGAAAATATCCAGAAGAAATGTAATATGGAATTCCTGAATCTTGTTCAGATCATTGGTGGATTTTACAGCTTAGATGACACAAAAGAAGCAGAACAGTTACTGCTTGAAAAATTCAAAGTTGCCAGAGTGATCAGTGGTTTAAATGAAGAAAACCAGATGGAAGGTGTCGATAAGACAAAAGAAATCGCAGAGAAGAAAGTGGAACTTGAAAAAGCGGAGAAGAAGTTAGAAGAACTCCGCAGCAAATATAAAAATGATGAAGCTTTTACAAAATACGAATCATACCGTGATAATGGAGTAGATCTTGCGAGACTGAAAACACAAGAAATGCGTTTCCTTCGTAAAGATATGCAGATGATCTTCCAGGATCCATACTCATCACTGAATCCACGTATGACAGTTGGACAGATCATCGGAGAAGGTCTTCTTGCACATGGCATTTTTAAGAAAAATGATGAAAAAATGCAGGCGTATGTCATGGAAGTCATGGAAAAATGTGGACTTGCACCATATATGATCCATCGTTATCCACATCAGTTCTCCGGTGGACAGAGACAGAGAATTGGTATTGCACGTGCACTTGCATTGAAACCAAGATTTGTAGTCTGCGATGAGGCGGTTTCCGCACTTGACGTTTCCATTCAGTCGCAGATCGTCAACCTTCTGAAAGATCTCGGAAGTGAAGACAATCTTGCATACTTATTTATTTCACATGGTTTGAGTGTTGTAAAATATATCAGTGACCGAATCGGTGTTATGTACCTTGGAAACATCGTAGAGCTTGCAGAGTCACAGGAAATGTTTGATCACCCTACACATCCATATACAGAAGCGCTGTTATCAGCAATTCCGACGACAGACGTAGATTCTAACAGAGAGATGATCCCGCTTGAAGGAGATATCCCAAGTCCGGTTCGTCCGCCGAAAGGATGTAAGTTCCATACAAGATGTAAATACTGTACAGAAATCTGTAAGCATATTACACCGGAACTTGTGGAAATGAAACCGGGACATTTTGTAGCCTGTCATAATCCACTCGGAGTAGAAAAGGATTCATAAAATCAGAAAGGAATTAGCATGAGCTTTTTTGGAGGATACAGCAAACGAGGAAGACAGTTGGAAGAACAGGATAAAAAGTTCCTGGAATTTAAAAAGCAGATGAGTGACCAGAACATTGTTTTTGAAAAGGGAGATTATCTGGCAATGGTTTTGGGGGCATTCTGGGCACTCTGGCCGGCTCTGGCTATTACACTGGCAGTAATTGTGGGGATCAGCCTGTTCTTTTTATAAAAAAAATTGCAAAAATCTGAAAGGAAAAATGAATGGATTATACCAGGAATGCATCAATACAAAGAAAAACTCTTTGGCAGCAAATCGCTGATGTATTAAGAGAAGACATCATTCGGGGAAAGATTAAACCGGGGGAACGAATTGTAGAAGAAGATATTGCGGAGAAGTTTCATGTAAGCCGGGGACCGGTCAGAGAAGCCCTGCGTCATATCGGGGAGGAAGGATTTGTTGTTTATGAGTCTCATAAAGGCAGTACAGTAAAGACGATTTCCTATGAAGAAATGCAGGAAAAATATCTTGTCCGCTCTACCCTGGAAGTTCTGGCAATCAGGATCATTGCCGGAAAACTTCCGGAAGAAATCGAACGGGAAATGGATGAGTGTCTGGACCAGATGGAAGAAGCTGCGAAAGAAAAAGATGTGTACCACATTATGTGTTATGATGAACAGTTTCATTCATGCATTGTTCGAGCAGCAAAGTGCGAAACCTTATATAAAATATGGGCAATGCTCCGGGAAAGCAATTTGTGCGGATATTATACAATGGGTGTTGAATCCATCATCCCCTTTGATGTACTTCGCTACAATCATGAGATCCTTTTAAAAGGAATAAAAGAATTGCCTGTTGAAAAGACAGCAAAATTGATTGAGGAGCATTATATGATCGTTCCGGAAGTTCTGCATGAAAAACAGTGTAAGAAATCCGAATAGAACGAAGGATAATGTGATTTCAGTTGTTTTAGATCAGGTGGCTAAAAAGACCACCTGACAGCGGCGTTCTACTTCAAAGCTTCGTCACAAAACAGTCTGTGTAAATACTTGCAATTACAAGAAAAAACGAATACAATATAGAAAAAGAGGCAGGTATCAGGCAGAAATGAGACAGATGGAATTTAAAATGGAGCGTCCGGGACTGGTTGAACCCGGACAGATTGTTGATGTGACAGAGGGTGTTGTAGCTGCGTATTTTTATTATACGATTGAGCCGGCTGTGGCAATGAGCGCCAATTATCGTTCATGGCAGAGACTTAAGTCAGGACAGGGAAAAGTGATTGACGTAAAGCAGACACCGCAGGGGTATTATGTGGTGTGTGAATTTGATGAAGAGGATGTGGAATAAAGAGAAAGGAAAATCCACTGGAAAGAATTCAATATAAAAAGATCAGAGAATGATAAAAAATGTGGTTATCAGACTCTGATCTTTTTATATTGTCATGTGTATGGAAGGAAACTACCGGTGGCAGACTCTGCAGATGCTGAATGATGGAAAAAACTGCTATATAATCCTGAACCAGGAACATAAACAGAGAAAATCTACAGTCCAAGAAGAGCAGGAAGTTCCCCGATTGCGCCAATCTGTCTTGGTGGATCCGGAATATCACCAAATCCATACGAAGCATAAATAAAAGGAACGTCTGCTTTCTGGCAGGCATCAAAATCACCTGAAGTATCTCCGACATAAACCACATCCTGCAGATGATTGCGCTCCATCAGAAGACGGATGGATTCATTTTTTGGAACCTGTGTCTGACCAAAGCATAAAAAATCTTTGATATATTTTCCGAGTCCCATCGTTTTTAGAAAAACTTCGATATATCCACACTGGCAGTTGCTGACGATATAAAGGTCGGTTTTCTGAGAAAGGCTTTCCAGTGTCCGCGCAACATCCGGGTAAAGAACACCGTGATCGGTTTCAAGCAGCCGATTTTCATAGTTAAAGCAAAGATAACCGATCCGGTCACGTTCTTCTTTTGGGCAGGAAGGAAAGAGTGCAAGCGTGATCTCATCCATTGTTTTTCCAAAAAGTGACTTAAGCCAATCTGCTGTAAGTGAGAGGGAAAAATCTGTATTCTCCTCTATCGCCTGATTCCAGGATCTGGCAACTGCTTCGGTTGAGTCCCAGAGTGTGCCGTCTACGTCAAATATAATACCATCCATGATTCAATCTCCTGTATCTGAAAAATTATTTAACAGATTAAGGATAGCACAAGGTGGATATCTGGGCAATGATCTGTAAAATATTTTATCGAAAAGTTACAGGGGATGTCGAAAAAATGCGAATTAGTAAGAAAGAAGAAAAGAAGTGTAAGATAGTAGAAACAGAAAAAACAAAAGAAATAAGTGGGGGAAAGAAATGGCTGAGGGGAAAATCAGGATCAAAGATATTGCAAAAATAGCCGGAGTGAGTGCAACAACTGTATCGAATGTGATCCATGGAAGAACGGAAAAAGTATCAAGAAAGACGAGAAAAAGGATAGAGGAGATCCTGGATGAACAGGAATATGCCCCAAGCATGGGAGCACGTATCCTTTCCGGAAAATCTTCCGGGATGATTGCTGTAGTTGTTGGAAAAAGGCAGGAATGGGAGCAGGAGAGTGAAAAATTAGAAGAAATACTGCGAGAGATCGAGAAGAGTCTGGATGAGAGGGAATACTATATGCTGCTGCATTTTGTAAAAACAGCAGAAGAATTTGTACGATATGCGGCGGTATGGAAACTGGATGGGGTTATCTGTATCTGGCTTAATGAAGAGGAGTGTAAAAGAATCCGGCAGATGTGTGCAGTTCCGGTGGCTGTGATATACAGAACAGACCGGATTTACGGAAAAGCCGGTGAGGAAGTCGCAAGGTTTCTGTTTAAAAGAGAGGAACGGAGAATCTGGTTCCTGGATGGAACGGAAGAGTACGGAAAAGTGGTATGGCAGGGAATGCAGAAAATATTTTCAAAAAAAGGCTGCTGTCTTGAAGAAGAACAATATCTGGAAATTCCAAAAGACAGGGATCTGCGGAGAATGTTCTATAAAATCCGGCTGGCAGGGCTTGCTTTATCCGCAGATATACTCGTATTTGCATCTGCCGTACAGGGAGCAGAGGCTGTCGGTTATCTGCATGATCTGGAAATCAAGGTGCCGGAGGAAATTGAAGTGATAGCAGTCGGAAAAGAAGAAACAGCACTCATTTGCCGACCGCAGCTGACAACAGTCGAATTTGACAAAAAACGATTTGTCCGGCAGGCAATTGAAGAATTATATGTCCAGATGATAAAAGGATATATTTTGACAAAATCCGGAAAAATCAGTGTGAAAACGATAATTAGAGGTTCCTGTAATTGATAAAATCGAATTAAAGTGATAAAATTTTAGAAAGCTACTTGACAAAGGTGGTGTCAATTGCTACAATAAAAAAACAGAACGCACTCTGTTTTGTAAAGTAAAGGAGTATGTTATGAGAAAACAAGCTTATTCAATTTTGGTTTATAACAATCCGGGACTATTAAGCCGTATGGCAGGATTGTTCAGCAGACGGGGGTACAATATTGAAAGTATTACCGCAGGTACAACTGCAGATCCGAGATTTACAAGGATCACGATCGTAGCAAGTGGGGATGAACAGATTCTTTCACAGATCGAGAAGCAGGTTCGCAAGATGGAAGATGTGATCGAGATTAAGCCGTTAAATGACAGCAATTCAGTATGCAGAGAACTGGTTATGATCAAGGTTCGTGCAAATGCATCTGAAAGAGCAGACCTTATTTCACTGGCAGATATTTTCCGTGCGAAGATCGTTGATGTTGAGAAAGACTGTCTGATGATTGAACTGACGGGAACCGAATCAAAGCTGAAAGCGTTTATGGAGCTTCTGGACGGATATGAGATCCTGGAGCTGGCAAGAACCGGTATTACCGGACTGAAGCGCGGAAGCGATGATGTGATCATGTTTGATTAAAGCAGAGAGACGTTTTGAAAAGAGCGACGAGCTCGAAAGCGGCACCTTCAGGGATGCAGCAGTAGTTACATAAGAAAGCTAGGGGCATGGAGCCTTTAACTCTATAGAATTCAATAAGTCATAGGAGGAAATTAAAAATGGCAGCAAGAATTTTTTATCAGGAAGACTGTAATTTATCAGTATTAGAAGGACAGACAATCGCTATTATCGGATATGGTAGCCAGGGACATGCACATGCACTGAACCTGAAAGATTCAGGATGCAATGTCATTATCGGTCTCTACGAAGGAAGCAAATCATGGGCAAAAGCAGAAGCTCAGGGATTTGAAGTATATACAGCAGCAGAAGCTGCAAAGAAAGCTGATATCATCATGATCCTTATCAACGATGAACTTCAGGCTGATATGTATAAGAAAGACATCGAACCAAACCTTGAGGAAGGTAACATGCTGATGTTCGCACACGGATTCAACATCCACTTCGGATGCATCACACCTCCGGCATATGTAGATGTAACAATGATCGCTCCAAAAGCACCGGGACATACAGTAAGAAGCGAATATCAGGCAGGAAAAGGAACACCATGTCTGATTGCAGTAGAACAGGATTACACAGGAAAAGCCTGGGACAGAGCACTTGCTTACGGTCTTGCAATCGGTGGAGCAAGAGCAGGACTTCTTGAAACAACATATAGAGTAGAGACAGAAACAGACCTCTTCGGAGAACAGGCTGTACTTTGCGGTGGTGTATGTGCCCTTATGCAGACAGGTTTCGAAACACTTTGCGAAGCAGGATACGATCCAAGAAACGCATACTTCGAATGCATCCATGAAATGAAACTTATCGTAGACCTGATCTACCAGAGCGGATTCGCCGGAATGAGATACTCAATCTCCAACACAGCAGAATACGGTGATTACATCACAGGACCAAAGATCATCACAGAAGATACAAAGAAAGCAATGAAGAAGATCCTCTCAGACATCCAGGACGGAACATTCGCAAAAGAATTCCTTCTCGACATGTCACCGGCAGGACGTCAGGTACACTTCAAAGCAATGAGAAAGAAAGCCGCAGAACATCCATCAGAAGTAGTAGGAGAAGAAATCAGAAAACTCTACAGCTGGAATGGTGAAGATAAACTGATCAATAACTAAGCGATAGGCAACAAGCCGGTCAGCTAAGCGGAAATAGAAGGAGTCCCGGAAAAACATGCTCGCATGCTTTTCCGGGACTCCTTCTATTTCTGATTAGTTAGTTGGCGCCGCCAACGGTCGAACAAGCTCTGCTTGTGAGACTCTGACCGGCTTGTATGTAAATCATTCGACCCACAAACTCACAAACACATCCAGCGGAATCGCGCTATGCGCCAATTCCGCGTCCCCCCAAAACAAAAGTCCCGTCCTTCCACAAACACACCCCAGCCAAACCGCGCTATGCGCCAGTTTGGCGTCCCCTCTAAACACCCATCCCGTTCCTCCACCATACTCCCCCACAATATACATATTGCACAATCTATTCCTCTGTGCTATACTAAAACCAGTCAAAACCACCAAAACAACTTAAAGGAGGAACTAGAAATGGATGAAAGACTGGAAGACCTTCGCTCCGCTAAAAACCCAAAGGCGCGAATTAAAATTTTAAAAGGACACTTTGCAACAAGTCATTCCCACATCAACACCTACATCGACATGTCAACGGTCAAATCCCGTCACAACAATGCCCGTGAAACTGCAAAAGTTCTTGCAGCAGCTTACCTTTCTAACACAACGGTAGATACCATCGTTTGCATGGAAGAGACAGAAGTGATCGGAACCTTCCTTGCCGAGCAGCTTGCCGATGAGAACCAGTACTCACTCAGCAAAGGAAACAACATTTCCATTATTACCCCGGAGATGTATCAGGATGGACAAATCCTGTTCCGTGACAACAAACAGAGAATGGTTGAGAACAAACAGGTTCTGATCCTTGCAGCGTCCATCACAACCGGTAAATCTGTCAAACAAGCAATCGAGTCTGTTCTCTACTACGGTGGAAGAGTCTGCGGAATCAGCGCAATTTTCAGTTCAGTCAACAAGATTGCAGGAATGGAAGTCAATACGATCTTCACAAGCAGTGATCTTCCACATTACAGAGCATATTCTCCGGAAGATTGCCCGAAGTGCAGAGAAGGACAGCGGATCGAAGCTATCGTGAACAGCTACGGTTATTCTAAATTATAAGAGAAAATCAGAAGACAAAAAAGTCTGTACCGAATACAAGCAGCATTTCAGTACAGACTCTTTTTTGAAAGATTTATGAAAACAAAAAAGACAGCCACTGACGGGATGGCTGCCTTTTTATCATTCATTATTTATCTCGAAACCGGAATTAAGCAATTTCGTTAACAGCTTTTGTTAAACGAGAGATCTTTCTTGCGCAAGTATTTTTGTGGTAAACACCCTTGCTTCCTGCTTTGTTGATTACAGAGATTGCTTCTTTTAATGCAACCTTTGCAGCTTCAACGTCTTTCTTTTCAACAGCAGTTTCAACTTTCTTTACATAAGTTTTCACTTTAGATTTGATTGCTTTATTTCTAGCTGTCTTTGTCTCAGTTACTAAAATTCTCTTTTTTGCGGATTTAATATTAGCCATTTCCGACACCTCCAAATTATCATTTCATAAATTATATAATCATAATATTGAATTCGACGAAAAGTGACACGGAACATCCGTCGAACACACTTATTTATTTTAGGCGAAGAAAGATTGCTTGTCAATACATAATTCCAATTTTTTGCGAAAAACTAAGTGAATAAGACAGAAAATACAGAAATGGGAGAGGACTATGGTTGAAAAGTATAATATCAGGACGGATCTGGCGCTGGAAGAGAAGGAACGGTTTGAATCTGACCATGTTGAGGTCCAGGGTGTGATCTTGACGGAAGAGTATGATGAGGAAAATGAGATCCGCATCACGACCGTGAGGATTGAGACCGAAAACGGAGCAAAAGTGATGGGGAAACCGGTTGGCAGCTATATCACGATCGAGGCACCGGAAATGGCAGTTCCCGATGAGGGATATCATGAGGAGATTTCACAGCAGCTCCGGAAATTCATTGGAGAACTACTTCCTAAAAGAAAGATGGAAAAGATCCTGGTGGTCGGTCTTGGCAACCGGCAGGTGACACCGGATGCACTTGGTCCTTATGTGGTAGACAACCTGCATATCACAAGACATATCATTGAGGAGTACGGAAAGTATGCAACAGGGGAAGATGAGGTTTGGTCGGTCAGCGCGATCGTGCCGGGGGTTATGGGGCAGACCGGAATGGAGACTGTGGAGGTGATCCGGGGGGTGGTGGCAGAGACAAAACCGGATATCCTTCTGGTGATCGATGCGTTGGCAGCGAGAAATTCAAAAAGGCTGAACCGGACGATCCAGATTGCGGATACGGGAATCAATCCGGGATCCGGGGTGGGAAATCACCGAAATGCAATCACGGAAAAGACAGTCGGGATCCCGGTGATTGCAATCGGTGTGCCGACTGTAGTGGATGCGGCAACCATTGTAGGCGATACGATGGATAATCTGCTCAGTGCAGTGGAAGTATCTGAATCTTTAAAAGGCATGGCAAGTGTGATCAAAGGATACAGTCCGGCAGAAAAATATGAGCTGATCAAAGAACTGATCGCGCCACATTTAAATGGAATGTTTGTAACACCAAAAGATATTGATGAGACCGTCAGGCGAATCAGTTATACGATTTCGGAGGCACTGAATATGCTTTTTGCAGCTTCAGCGACATAATCAGGCAGTGAGCTGCATATATTATGTCAATATGACACAAAAGGTCAGGGGCAGGATCCAGTCTGGAAAGATATGGTTTTGCTACAGCGATCTTCAGAAACTGGCAGGGAGGCGCGCAGATGAAAAAAGAACAGAGAATTTGTGTGCTTCTTGCCATTATGATTTTGGGAATCTGGGGACTGGAAGCAAAAAGCAGCGGTTCGCTGATCCCGAAGTCCTGGAAGATCAGGATGATCCAGAGCGTTCAGGAGAATGCGGAGCGGCTTTATATGCCGGGAGTTACATATACGGAAAAAAAACAAGGGAAAATCCGGGTGACGGAGGCTGTTGTCCACATGGCATCTGCCCTGATTCCTCTTGGCAATTATGTGACTGAACGGGAGGCGGCAGAGCTTCTGACAGAAGATGAGGCTACCTATGCGATTCTTGCAAAAAAGCAGGCAGAAGAAGAAAATTCGGTGGATGAAAATGGACAGCTTATCGGAAAAGACAAAAGTGAAGAGACAAGGCAGGCATCCGTACCGACGATGGATCTTTCGATGGAGCGGCTAAATGATTTTGAATATCTTGTGAGCAATTTTTATACGGTGGACAGCGTGACTTATATCAATCCTTCGGAGTTGAACGCTTCGGAGCTGCTTGGAAAGGATTTGAGGATCGATCTGAGTACGGGCGGTTCGAAAATCCTGATCTATCACACCCATTCCCAGGAGACATTCGCAGATTCGGACAATGATCCGTCCACCTCAATTGTAGGGATCGGGCGTTATCTGACGGAGATTTTAAATAACAAATACAAGATTCCGACCATGCATCATGAGGGTGTATATGATCTGATCAATGGGAAACTGGACCGGAGCGAGGCCTATGAATTTGCCAAACCTGAGGTGGAACAGATCCTTGCGGAAAATCCGAGTATCGAAGTGGTGATCGATCTGCATAGAGACGGCGTGGCGGATACTACGCATCTGGTGACAGAGATAAATGGGAAACCGACGGCACAGATCATGTTTTTTAACGGACTGAGCCGGACGCGGGTAAACGGAGACCTTGCCGGAATGGCCAATCCATATTTGCAGGATAATCTTGCATTTTCCCTGCAGATGAAGATTGCGGCAGAAACAAAATATCCGGGATTTGCAAGGAGAAACTATCTTCGCGGCTATAAATACAATATGGATCTGATGCCGCGGATGCTTCTTATTGAGGCGGGCGCGCAGACCAACACGGTAGAGGAAATGCGAAATGCCATGGAGGTGCTGGCAGACCTTTTAAATAGTGTGCTGACCGGACGATAGAGGGAGTATTCTTATGACAGAATGGAAACTACAGAAGTTTAACGATATAAAATATGTTATAATGGCAGGAGAGGTCAATTTGGCTTGACAAGAGGATTGAAATTGAGATAGAATTTTTCTTACTGAATTGAAGAAACAGATCAGGGAATCCGGGAAATTGTAAGGAGGCTGCTGCCGCAGGATTTTACCTGGATATTTTAGGATAGATCATAAGAGGAGAGAAAGAAAATGGCAAAAAAGACTACATATGACGCGGAGAGTATTACCATTCTGGAAGGACTGGAAGCCGTCCGGAAAAGACCGGGAATGTATATTGGAAGCGTCAGTACCAAGGGGCTTAACCACCTGGTGTACGAAATTGTAGATAATGCGGTAGATGAGCATCTGGCAGGATTTTGTTCACAGATAGAGGTGACACTGGAAAAGGACGGTTCTGCAACGGTAACAGATAATGGACGCGGTGTGCCGGTAGGTATGCATGCAAAAGGAGTATCGGCGGCCAGAATCGTATATACCACCCTACATGCGGGAGGTAAGTTCGATGATTCGGCATACAAGACAAGTGGCGGTCTGCACGGAGTAGGTTCTTCGGTTGTTAATGCACTATCTACTTATATGGATGTAAAGATCAGCCGTGACGGTGCGGTCCACCACGACCGTTATGAGAGAGGAATTCCGGTGGTAGAACTGGAGGATGGGCTTCTTCCGGTGATCGGAAAGACCAAAAAGACCGGAACCTGTGTCAATTTTCTTCCGGATCCGACAATTTTCGAGAAGACGAGATTTAAAGAGGAAGAGATCAAGAGCCGACTGCATGAGACAGCCTACCTGAATCCGGAACTGACGATTATATTTACAGATAAAAGAAAGACACAGGAAGAGAGGATCGAGTATCATGAACCGGATGGGATCATTGGATTTATCAAGGATCTGAATTCCAAAAAAGAAGTGATCCACGATCCGGTTTACTATAAAGGAGAAGCAGAAGGTATCGAAGTGGAAGTTGCATTCCAGTATGTGAATGAATTTCATGAAAATGTACTAGGTTTCTGCAACAATATTTATAATGCGGAAGGGGGAACCCATCTGACCGGGTTCAAGACGACATTTACGACGATCATGAACCAGTATGCCCGTGAAATTGGTGTGTTAAAGGATAAGGATGCCAACTTTACCGGTGCGGATGTACGGAACGGAATGACGGCGATCGTATCGATCAAGCACCCGGATCCGAGATTTGAGGGACAGACCAAGACAAAGCTGGACAACCAGGATGCAGCAAAAGCGACCGGAAAGGTGACCAGTGATGAGATCCCGCGTTTCTTTGACCGGAATCTGGAGACACTGAAAAAGGTTCTTTCCTGTGCGGAAAAAGCAGCAAAGATCCGTAAGACCGAGGAAAAGGCAAAGACGAATCTTCTGACCAGGCAGAAATATTCTTTTGACAGTAACGGTAAGCTTGCCAACTGTGAGAGCAGGGATGCATCCAAATGTGAAATCTTCATCGTTGAGGGAGATTCTGCGGGAGGAAGCGCAAAGACTGCCCGCGACAGAATGTATCAGGCAATCCTGCCGATCCGAGGAAAGATCCTGAACGTGGAAAAAGCAAGCATCGATAAGGTTCTGGCAAATGCTGAGATCAAGACCATGATCAATGCATTCGGATGTGGATTTTCAGAGGGATACGGTAATGACTTTGATATCACAAAGCTGCGGTATGACAAGATTATCATCATGGCGGATGCGGATGTGGATGGAGCGCATATTTCCACACTGTTGCTGACCTTATTCTACCGGTTTATGCCGGAACTGATATACGAAGGTCATGTCTACGTGGCAATGCCGCCGCTTTATAAGGCAATGCCGAAAAAGGGAGAAGAAGAGTACCTTTACGATGATAAGGCACTGGAGAGATATAGAAAGACACATTCCGACTTTACCCTGCAGCGATACAAAGGTCTGGGTGAAATGGATGCAGAGCAGCTCTGGGAGACAACCCTCAACCCGGAAACTCGAATGATGAAACGGATCGAGATCGAGGATGCACGTATGGCATCCGGTGTAACAGAGATGCTGATGGGAACAGAAGTTCCGCCGCGCCGCGCATTTATTTATGAAAATGCGACAGAGGCAGAACTGGATATTTAAAAACAGATCGGAAAGGCATGGATTTTCAAAAGGGGAAAGTCTGTGTATCAGAAAACATAAACTAGAAGAGGTAAGAGAAAATGGAAGAGTCACAGATCATCCGGACGGAATATTCGGAGCTGATGAAAAAATCATATATTGACTATGCCATGAGTGTTATCATTTCCAGAGCCCTCCCGGATGTCAGGGATGGTTTGAAACCGGTACAGAGAAGAACACTCTATGACATGTATGAGCTGGGAATCCGTTATGACAGACCATACCGTAAATGTGCGCGTATTGTCGGGGATACCATGGGTAAATATCATCCACATGGAGACAGCTCGATCTATGAAGCGTTGGTTGTTATGGCACAGGAATTCAAAAAAGGAATGATCCTGGTAGATGGTCATGGAAACTTCGGCTCCATTGAAGGAGACGGGGCTGCAGCCATGCGTTATACTGAAGCAAGACTGGCGAAAATCACACAGGAGGCATATCTTGCCGATCTGGACAAAGATATCATTGATTTTGTACCGAATTTTGATGAGACAGAAAAAGAGCCGGCAGTTCTTCCGGTAAGAATTCCGAACCTTCTGCTGAACGGTGCGGAAGGGATCGCAGTTGGTATGGCAACCAGTATTCCGACACATAACCTGGGCGAGATTGTGGATGCGGTTAAGGCATACATGAAGAACAATGACATCACGACAAAACAGCTGATGAAGTACATTAAAGGACCGGATTTCCCGACAGGCGGGATTGTCGTCAATAAAGATGATCTGGCAGAAATTTATGAGACTGGAACCGGAAAGATCAAGATTCGTGGAAAAGTAGATGTGGAAGAGATAAAAGGCGGACGGAAGAAGATCGTCATTTCCGAAATCCCGTACACCATGATCGGAGCCGGAATCGGTAAATTTCTGAACGATGTCTGCAATCTGGTGGAGACAAAGAAGACCAGTGACATCGTAGACATTTCCAATCAGTCTTCCAAGGAAGGAATCCGTATTGTAATTGAAGTGAAGCGTGATGCAGATGTGGACAATCTGATCAACATGCTTTATAAAAAGACCAGACTGGAGGATACCTTTGGTGTCAATATGCTTGCGGTAGCCGATGGCAGACCGGAAGTACTGGGACTCAAACGTATCATCGAACATCATGTAGATTTCCAGTTTGAACTTGCAACCAGAAAATACAAGACGCTGCTGAAAAAAGAGCAGGATAAAAAAGAAATCCAGGAGGGTCTGATCAAGGCGTGTGACGTGATCGACCTGATCATTGAGATCCTGCGTGGAAGCTCGTCCATCAGGGATGCAAAAGAATGTCTGACAACAGGTGCGACAGAGAAGATCAAGTTTAAGTCGAAAAGATCTGAGAAGATGGCATCCATGCTCCGGTTTACCGACCGGCAGGCACAGGCAATTCTGGAGATGCGTCTGTACAAGCTGATCGGTCTGGAAATCGGGGCGCTGATGAAGGAGCATGAGACAACGCTTGCAAATATTGCAAAATATGAGGATATTCTGAATAATTATGATTCTATGGCGCAGGTGATCATTGATGATCTGGATGCGCTGAAAAAAGAATATGCCGTGAAGCGTAAAACGAAGATCGAGAATGCAGAAGAAGCTGTGTTTGAGGAAAATAAAGTACAGGAGCAAGAGGTTGTCCTTCTGATGGACCGCTTTGGTTATGCAAAGACGGTGGATGGATCCGTCTATGAACGTAACCGGGAAGCGGCAGATAAGGAGAATAAGTATATTCTGCGCTGCATGAATACCGGCAAGTTGTGTCTTTTTACATCGGATGGCAAGATGCATCAGATCAAAGTGATGGATCTCCCTTATGGAAAGTTCAGGGACAAAGGATTTCCAATCGACAATGTAAGTAATTTTGACAGTACAAAAGAAGAAATCGTATATCTGTGTGATGACAGAGAACTCTTTTTCTCAAAATTCCTGTTTGTCACGAAGCAGGGAATGATCAAAAAGGTGGCAGGAAGTGAATTCCAGGTAACTAAGCGGACAATCGCGGCAACGAAACTGCAGGATGAAGATGCACTGGTAAGTATCCGGCCGATCCGGGATGTGCAGGATGTAGTTCTGATGACGGAGAATGGATTTGTGCTCCGTTTCCCGGCGGAAGAAGTTTCGGAGAAGAAAAAGGGTGCAGTTGGTGTGCGCGGTATGAAATTACAGAAAAATGACAGCGTGGAAGAGGTATATCTGTTTGAAGAAGGAACGGAGAGCAAGGTGATCTTCCATGAAAAAGAAGTGACACTGAACCGCTTGAAACGGGCGAAAAGAGATGGAACAGGAACACGAATGAGAAAGTAGGTCGGTCATATGGCAACGGTAGGAATTGATCTTGGAACAACAAACAGTCTGGTAAGCGTGTGGCAGGATGATAAATGCACGTTGATTCCAAATAATCTGGGAGAATATTTAACACCGTCGGCGGCAGCACTTGCCGGAAGAGCCGCGGCGGATGGAAGAAGAATCCGGAGAAGATCGCATGGAAAATTCTCGGGAGAAAGATGAGAAGTCAGAGGAGAGTGCTACACAGTCAGTAGAACCTCCTGAGCAACCGAAGGACGACTCGGAAGCGTGGGACAGTGACTGGACCCGTCAGTTCCAGAATATGGCGGATGCTTCTGAGCGACAAGGCGCGGATGACCGTGAGGTCCGGAAAATCATGGAGCAGTGCATCAGTCTGTATTTGAATGAAAAGGAACGGAATAAGCTGTATCACTGGAAGGATATTTTGGAGGAACCGGCGTATAGAGAATATTTCCGAACAAAAACCTTTGTGGAATCCTGGTATCATTTTCTGGATACCCACCGGATGTTTGATGCGGCGATCTGGCAGTATTTTCAGTGGATTGATGGAAAATTATTTTCAGCTCTTGAAGCAGATGTGATGCCGTTTGCCTATCCGACACAAGAAGAAATCGAAAGAATGCCGCGGCAGGAGACACCGGAACAGACGCAGGAGAGGCGAACACCGGAGCCTGGTCCGGCACTTCCAAAGGTGAAAAAGGAGAAATCCAAAGCGGTGAAGGTACTCTTATATCTTGCGGCGCTTGCGGGAACCGGAATCGGCGGAATGATCCTTGGAATTATAGCAGGTACGATATTAGGGTAAGGAGGACGGAAGATGAAAAAGAAAAAATCCGGAAAAAGAATTTTTGCAATCGTTCTTCTTGTTGTGATTGGAATTGGCGGTTTTTACTTTGGATATGATATCGGAAGAATGGATCACGATGAGGAGAGAATTCGGGCAGAGCTGAAAAAGACGACTGCTGATTCAGAAATATCCATCCGCCCGGTTGCAAAGGGTGGTACTGGAAAAACGGAGATCGAAATCCTGACAGAATGTCTGGAGGATGCGAAGGACAGCCTGGAGAATCTGGAAAAATATAATGAACAGCTGCAGGCACTCGATGGAAAGACACCGGATACAGAAACTGTTGTTTTGATACAGGATCTGGATGATAAGAACGAAAAAGCATATGAAGTACTGAAAGATCTTACGGAAGACCCGGCGGGATACATCGCAGAAAAAGCGGCGGCGCGTGGCGAAGGTGATGAAGTCTGGGCAGATGACTGGGCAGCAGATATCCAGGTTGTAAAATGGCTGAAGGAGAACGACGGAAAGCGTCTTTACAAAGAGAATCAGGCATATATTTTAAAAATCCTTGCATTTCAGGAAAAGTAGTGCTATACTGTATGCAGTTACATAAGAAATCTGGCAGAAGAGTGGACGAAAGTTCACTCTTCTTTTTGCCAGTCATACAACCAAAATCGGACAGATTTTTGGAGCCTGATTAAGAAAGGAAGTTGCAGATTGTCAAAAAAAGAAGTATATGAACAGAAAACAGAAGAGATTCTGAACCCAATCGTGGAAAAGCATGGATTTGATCTCTGGGATGTAGAATATGTAAAAGAGGGCGGAAACTGGTACCTGCGTGCTTATATTGATAAGCCGGGAGGAATTATGGTCGATGACTGTGAGGTTGTAAGCCGGGAACTTTCAGACATTCTGGATGAGAAGGATTTTATCGATGAAGCGTATATTCTGGAAGTGAGTTCGCCGGGACTTGGCAGACCGCTGAAGAAAGAAAAAGACTTTGCAAGAAGCCTGGGAGAAGAAGTAGAGGTTCGTACTTACCGGGCAATCGACAGACAGAAAGAGTTTATTGGAATCTTAAAAGATTATGATAAAGATACAGTTACCATTGAATATGAAGACGGCGAGACGATGACATTTGATAAAGCAGACATCGCACTGATCCGTCTGGCGTTCGATTTCTAGTGACAGGAGGAAGAAGGAAATGAATACCGAATTATTAGAAGCACTTACAATTCTTGAAGAGGAAAAAGATATCAGCAGAGATACTCTGATGGATGCCATTGAGAATTCACTGATCAATGCATGTAAGAATCATTTCGGAAAAGCAGACAATATCAAAGTAATTATGGATAAGGAGACATGCGATTACACTCTGATCCAGGAGAAGACCGTTGTAGAAGAAGTAGAGGACAAAGTAGAACAGATCAGTCTTGCAGATGCGAAGATGATCGATCCTTCTTATGAGATCGGTGACATCGTACAGATCCCGGTTGAGTCCAAATCTTTCGGACGTATCGCAACACAGAATGCAAAGAACCTGATTCTTCAGAAGATCCGCGAAGAAGAAAGAAAAGTTGTATATGATCAGTACTTTGAAAAAGAAAAAGATATCGTGACAGGTGTGGTTCAGAGATATATTGGCAAGAATGTCAGTGTAAACCTTGGAAAAGCAGATGCGATCCTTACTGAGAATGAGCAGGTAAAAGGTGAGAAATTCGAGCCGACAGAGCGTATCAAACTTTACGTTGTAGAGGTGAAGAACACGACAAAAGGACCAAAGATCCTTGTATCAAGAACACATCCGGAACTGGTTAAGCGTCTTTTTGAGGCGGAAGTAACCGAGGTGCGTGATGGTATTGTAGAGATCAAGAGCATTGCAAGAGAAGCAGGTTCCCGTACCAAGATCGCAGTATGGTCTAACGACCCGGATGTAGATCCGGTTGGAGCATGCGTTGGTATGAACGGTGCCAGAGTCGGAGCCGTTGTAAATGAACTCCGCGGTGAAAAGATTGATATCATCAACTGGAGTGATAACCCGGCAATCCTGATTGAGAATGCACTCAGCCCGGCGAAGGTTATTTCTGTAATGGCTGATCCGGATGAGAGAACAGCAAGTGTAATTGTACCGGATTACCAGCTTTCACTTGCAATCGGTAAAGAAGGTCAGAATGCACGTCTTGCAGCAAGACTGACCGGATATAAGATCGATATCAAGAACGAAACACAGGCGATCGAGTCTGGCGAACTTCCGGCAGATTATATGAATATGGCTGAGAATTATGAAGATGATTATCAGGAGGAAGAGTATTCAGACGAAGAATATTCTGCTGATGAAGAATCAGAGGAAGAAGTAGCAGATGATCTTGATCTGTATGAAGAATAGACAGAGGTGATTATTTGAGTACGACCAAAAAGATCCCGATGCGTAAATGCGTGGGATGTCAGGAAATGAAGAATAAAAAAGAAATGCTGCGTGTTCTGAAAACAGCAGAAGGCGAATTCATTCTGGACGCAACCGGACGTAAGAACGGGCGCGGGGCATATCTGTGCTTTTCCGGAAAATGTTTGCAGGAAGCAATAAAGAATAAAGGACTGGAACGTTCTTTCAAACAGGCGATACCAAAAGAGATATACGAAAATCTGAAAAAGGAGCTGGAGCAGCTTGAACATGAATAGAGCATTATCGATGATCAGTCTGGCGACCAAAGCCGGCAAGACAAAGAGCGGGGAATTCATGACAGAAAAAGAAGTCAAGGAAGGACGCGCGCATCTGGTGATTGTGGCAGACGACGCATCGGACAATACAAAAAAGAAATTTCAGAACATGTGTGATTTTTATAAAGTGCCAATATACTTTTTTGAAGATAAAGATACCCTGGGCCATGCGATGGGAAAAGAGTTCCGCGCTTCGCTTGCAGTAACAGATGCAGGGTTTGCAAAAGGAATCAGAAAACATCTGGATATGGAAGAAGGATAATAGGAACTGTATACAGGAGGTAGATTTATGGCAAAATTAAGAGTATATGAACTGGCAGAACAGATGAATAAGACAAACAAAGAAATACTCTCTATATTAAAAGATAAAGGAATTGAGGTGGCAAGTCATATGAGTACACTTTCAGATGAACAGATTGATGCAGTAAAAAGTGAAAAAACTTCTGAAGATACCCCGAAGAAGAAAAATATCGTTCAGGTTTTCAGACCGCAGAACTCACAGGGCGGCGGAAGAGGCCGTAATGGTCAGGGACGCCAGCAGGGCAGTCGAAACGGACAGCGCCCGCAGGGCAATGGAAATGGTCAGGGACGCCCACAGGGCAATGGAAACAGACAGGAACGCCCACAGAATGGTAACAGCCAGGGACGCCCTCAGGGAAATGGCCAGGGACGTCCGCAGAACGGAAACAGACAGGAACGCCCTCAGGGAAATGGCCAGGGACGTCCGCAGAACGGAAACAGACAGGATCGTCCGCAGGGAGAAAACCGTGATAACAGACAGCGCAGAAATCCAAACGGACCAAGAAACGGTCAGGATCAGAGACAGGGACGCCCGGGTGATGGAAGAAGAGATGGCGGATTCCAGAACCGCGGAGACAGAAGAGATAACCGTGATAACAGAGACGGAAGAGAGATGCGTGATGGCGGACGCCGTGACGACAGAAGAAAATCCAGCCCGTCTATTCCGGCACCTGCAATCGCAGAACAGAAACCAAGCCGCAACAAACCAAAAGATGCGCACAAGAAGAAAGAATATAACAGAAATGAAGAGAACGAAGACAGACTGCAGAAAGGCAAAAAGGGCAAAAACAATAACGCTCAGCCGAAAATGGTAAAACCACAGCCGAAGAAAGAGGTTGTGGAGGAGCAGATCAAGCAGATCACAATTCCGGAAGTACTTACAATCCAGGAACTTGCAGATGCAATGAAGATCCAGCCATCTGTAATCGTTAAGAAACTCTTCATGCAGGGCAAGATTGTAACAGTCAACCAGGAAATTGATTACGAGACAGCTGAAGAAATCGCTCTGGAATTCGATGTGCTCTGTGAAAAAGAAGAAGTAGTCGATGTGATCGAAGAACTTCTGAAAGAAGACGAAGAAGACGAAAAGAAAATGAAGAAACGTCCGCCGGTAGTCTGCGTTATGGGACACGTTGACCACGGTAAAACCTCTCTTCTTGACAAGATCCGTGATACTCATGTCATCGCAGGAGAAGCAGGTGGAATCACACAGCATATCGGTGCTTCAGTTGTGGAAATCAACGGTGAGAAAATCACCTTCCTCGATACACCGGGACATGAAGCATTTACCGCAATGCGTATGCGTGGTGCAAATTCTACCGATATTGCAATCCTGGTTGTTGCAGCAGATGACGGTGTCATGCCGCAGACTGTAGAAGCGATCAACCATGCAAAGGCAGCAGGGATCGAGATCGTAGTTGCGATCAACAAGATCGACAAGCCAAGTGCCAATATCGACCGTGTAAAACAGGAACTGACCGAATATGAACTGATTCCGGAAGACTGGGGCGGAAGCACCATCTGTGTACCGGTATCTGCTCATACAGGAGAAGGAATCAAAGAGCTTCTGGAAATGGTTCTTCTTACCGCAGAAGTGATGGAACTGAAAGCAAATCCGAACCGCCGCGCAAGAGGTCTTGTAATTGAGGCTGAGCTTGACAAAGGAAAAGGACCGGTTGCAACCGTTCTTGTACAGAAGGGTACACTCCGTGTCGGAGATCCGATCGCAGCAGGTTCTGCATATGGTAAAGTACGTGCCATGATGGATGACCAGGGACGCCGTGTAAAAGAAGCAGGTCCTTCTATGCCGGTTGAGATCCTCGGTCTTAATGATGTGCCGAATGCAGGTGAAGTATTTGTTGGCTGCAAGAATGATAAAGATGCAAGAAGCTTTGCAGAGACGTTCATCAGTCAGAACAAGATCAAGAAACTGGAAGAAACCAAGTCCAAGATGTCTCTGGATGATCTGTTCAACCAGATCCAGGAAGGCAACTTAAAAGAACTTGGAATCGTTGTAAAAGCAGACGTACAGGGATCTGTAGAAGCGATCAAGCAGAGCCTTGTCAAACTTTCCAATGAAGAAGTCGTTGTCAAGATCATCCATGGTGGTGTTGGTGCGATCAATGAATCTGACGTTACGCTTGCAGCAGCATCCAATGCGATCATTATCGGATTCAATGTACGTCCGGACGCAACTGCAAAGGAAACGGCAGAACGTGAAGGCGTTGATGTGAGACTGTACCGTGTCATCTACAATGCGATCGAAGACGTTGAATCAGCCATGAAGGGTATGCTTGAGCCTGTATTTGAAGAAAAGGTACTTGGCCATGCCGAAGTACGTCAGACATTCAAGGCTTCCGGAGTCGGAACAATTGCAGGATCTTATGTCCTTGACGGTACATTTGAACGTGACTGCCAGGCAAGAATCGTTCGTGACGGCGTTGTGATCTATGATGGAAAGCTTGCTTCATTAAAGCGTTTCAAAGATGATGTGAAGGAAGTTAAAGCCGGATATGAATGTGGTTTCGTATTTGAACGTTTCAACGATGTCAAAGAAGGAGACCAGGTAGAAGCATTCAAGATGGTGGAAGTTCCTAGATAAAGAAGGGTAGAAAATGAGAAAAAACAGCATTAAGAATACAAGAGTAAACGCAGAGGTACAGCGTGAACTGAGTACTATTCTGCGTGGAGGAATCAAGGATCCGCGTGTTGCACCGATGACTTCGGTTGTAGCGGTGGAGGTTGCTCCGGATCTTAAAACCTGCAAAGCATATATCAGTGTCCTGGGCGATGAAAAAGCCCAGGCTGATACCCTGAAGGGATTACAGAGCGCAGAAGGCTATATCCGCCGCGAACTTGCTCATACACTGAATATGCGTAACACACCGGAGATCAAGTTCGTACTGGATCAGTCCATTGAATATGGTGTCCGGATGTCAAAGAAAATTGATGATGTAACAAGAGATTTACGGGAAGAGGATGATTAGTATGTTATTAGATGCAATTTCTAAAGCCGGGACGATCGCACTTGGCGGACATGTCCGCCCGGATGGGGACTGTGCAGGTTCCTGTATGGGATTGTATAACTATGTCAGAGAGAATTTTCCTGAAAAAGAGATCGATGTTTATCTGGAAGAGCTTCCGAATACACTGAAGTTCATGAAAAATACAGATAAGATCCGGCATGAAGTGACGGAAGAAAAAACCTATGATCTGTTTATCGCACTGGATTGCGGAGATAAGGGAAGACTTGGATTTTCGGCAGTCCTTTTCAAAAAAGCGGCAGTAAGATTCTGTGTAGATCATCATGTGAGCAACCAGAGTTTTGCAGATCAGAACTATATCATGCCAGATGCAAGCTCGACAAGTGAGCTGATCTACAATCTGCTGGATTATGGGAAGATGTCTGTGGAGACTGCCGAGTGCCTTTACACAGGAATGGTGCATGATACCGGTGTGTTCCGTTATTCCTGTACCCATCCGTCGACCATGCGCGCAGCAGCAGCACTGATGGAAAAAGGGATCGATTTTACAAAAATAATTACAGAGACTTTTGATGAAAAGACCTATGCACAGAACCAGGTTCTGGGGCGTGCATTGTTGGAAAGCTTTCTTTTTATGGACGGAAGATGTATTGTATCTTATGTTACAAAAGAAGAGATGGATTTCTACCAGGTAAAAGCGAAACATCTGGATGGAATCGTAAGCCAGCTGAAACTCACAAAAGGGATCGATGTTGCAATTTTTATGTATGAGCTTGAACATGGAACTTTTAAGGTAAGTCTGCGATCCAGTGAAAAGATAGATGTAAGTGTAGTTGCAAGCTATTTTGGCGGCGGCGGACACGCAAGGGCAGCCGGATTCTCCATGACTGCCACACCACATGATATCATCAACAATCTGGCAAGAAGACTGGAACTTCAGTTTAACAGTGGGAGCGAAGCGGAATGATACATGGCGTGCTGAATGTATATAAAGAAAAAGGCTATACGTCCCATGATGTGGTCGCAAAGCTGCGTGGGATCGTAAAGCAGAAAAAGATCGGGCATACCGGAACCCTTGATCCGGATGCTGAAGGAGTACTTCCGGTCTGCTTTGGGAAAGCAACAAAGCTTTGTGACCTGCTGACAGATAAAGATAAAACCTATCAGGCGGTTCTTCTTCTCGGTCAGGTGACGGATACACAGGATACTTCCGGTCAGGTTCTGGAAAAACATAGCACAGAAGATCTGACCAATGAAAAAGTGGAAAATGTGATCCGCAGCTTTGAGGGAGAATACGATCAGATTCCGCCGATGTATTCGGCACTCAAAGTTAACGGGAAAAAGCTTTATGAGCTTGCCAGAGAGGGCCAAGAAGTAGAGCGGAAAGCACGAAGAATCACGATTCATGAGATCCGGATCCTGGAGATCAATCTTCCGGAGGTAAAACTGGAAGTGACCTGTTCAAAAGGAACGTATATCCGTACACTGTGTCATGATATCGGTCAGAAGCTTGGTTGTGGCGGATGCATGAAAGAGCTTTTGAGAACACGTGTAGAGCGGTTTGGACTTGAAGACAGTATCCGGCTCGGTGAAATTGCACAGCTTCAGAAAGAAGGAATTCTGGAGGAGAAGATCATCGCGATAGATGAAATGTTTCCAACGTATGCACAGGTCGTACTGCCACCGAAAACGGCCGCGGCAGTACGGAACGGGAATAGTTTCAGAAAAAGAGATATTTCACAGGAAACAGCATTAAAGGAGTATGAGAACGATGAGAGAGTCCGCGTGTACGATGAATCGCATCAGTTTATTGCGATTTACTGTTACTGCAGGAAAGACGATCTCTTCAAGATTGTAAAAATGTTTTTTGATGGAAATGAAAAAAAGTAATTAAAGAGGAAAGAACATGGACTATATCAGAGGGCTGGAAGCCTATCAGGATTCCAGAGAGGCAGCAATCACACTCGGCAAATTTGATGGAGTTCACAGAGGACATCAGAAGCTGATCAAAAAAGTATGTCAGCTGAAAGCGAAAAAAGGCGTTCGTTCTGTTGTGTTTGCATTTGATATGAATCCGCTTTATGAAAAGCTTGGAAAATCAAGAGAAGGGATCATGTCCAATGAGGAGCGCAGATGTCTTCTGGACAAGAAAGTAGATGTACTGCTGGAATGCCCGTTTTCCGAAGATGTTACAAGTATGTCGGCAGAGGATTTCATCCGGAAGATCCTGATTGAGAAAATTCATGCCCGGTATATTGTGATCGGAACGGATTTCCACTTTGGGCATGACAAGCGTGGTGATGCAAAAATGCTTGCAGAATATGCCGATGTGTATGGATATGAACTTTTTGTGATTGAAAAAGAGATGTACGGAAAACGGGAGATCAGCAGCAGCTATGTCCGGGAAGAGCTTCGAAAGGGAAATATGGAAGCTGTGAATGATATGCTGGGGTATGCATATACTGTACGGGGAAAAGTAGAGCATGGCAGGCAGCTGGGCAGAAAACTGGGATTTCCGACACTTAATGTACATCCGTCAAGGGATAAACTTCTTCCACCGAACGGAGTTTATCTGGATAGTGTGAGGATTGATGGAATCTGGTACAACGGAATCGGTAATGTCGGGTTTAAGCCAACGGTATCCGATGAGAAGCGGATGCTGATCGAGAGCAATCTGCTGGATTACAGTGGTGATGCCTACGGAAAAGAGGTAGAGATCCAGCTTTATCATTTTAAGAGACCGGAGCAGAAGTTTGAATCGATAGAAATGATGAAGGCTCAGATCGATCAGGATATTGCTTACGCAAAAGAATTTTTCCGTTATCATCATAAGAAATAACAGAGCCGGTGAAAAAGCTCCGGAAATGCGGTTATTTACAGGCAGCCTGTGAACAGGAATATGAAAACCTGCCAGATGCGGGAAAGATAAAATCCTTCTTGACAGGATTCGGGGCATATGGTACACTAGGCAAGTATGAAAAACCGATGTTCGGCAGATGGAATCTCCAACCACTGCTTAATATCAGGCAATTAACAGTATATTTAGGAGGTAGTGACAAATGATCACAAAAGAAATGAAAGAACAGATTATCAAAGAATACGGAAGAACAGAAGGAGATACAGGATCTCCGGAAGTACAGGTAGCTCTTCTTACAGCAAGAATCAATGATCTTACAGATCACTTCAAAGCTAATCCGAAGGATCACCACTCAAGAAGAGGACTTCTTAAGATGGTTGGACAGAGAAGAGGACTTCTTGCATACCTTAAGAAGAATGACATTGAAAGATATCGTTCACTGATCGAAAGATTAGGTTTAAGAAAGTAAGACGTATTTTGCAGGGAGCGAAAGGCATCAGCTGGATGTCTTCGCTCCCTGTTTGTTTACGCAAACAATGAGCCGAACCGGTACAACATGCATCATCCATGCCAATCAGCATAGTGATTGACATGGGAGTGACCAATAACCGTGTTTTGCCACATTTTAAAGTTAGTTATATAGAATCTTGCAAGAGATGTAAGGATATGATATAATACAAAAGATTGTGGGTAGAGATTGCGTCCGAGACCACTGAAAAGTATATTTTGAGAAGTGTATTTTTCAGTAGTTTCGGAGATTTTACCCGTCAGATAAACAGATAAAAAAGGAGAACATTTATGTACAAAAAGTTTGAAATGGAACTTGCAGGCCGTACACTCCGCGTAGATGTTGGAAGAGTTGCCAAACAGGCGAACGGCGCAGTACTTATGCATTATGGTGATACAGTTGTGCTTTCAACAGCAACTGCATCCGACAAACCAAGAGAAGGAATTGACTTCTTCCCGCTCAGCGTTGAATACAATGAGAAGCTTTATGCAGTAGGAAAGATCCCGGGAGGATTTAACAAGAGAGAAGGAAAGGCATCAGAAAATGCTGTTCTTACCTGCCGTGTGATCGACCGTCCGATGAGACCGCTTTTCCCGAAGGATTACAGAAATGATGTAACTTTGGAGAACCTGGTTCTCTCTGTTGAACAGGACTGTTCACCAGAGCTTACCGCTATGCTTGGATCAGCGATTGCAACTGCTATTTCTGATATCCCGTTCGATGGTCCGACAGCTTCTACCCAGGTAGGACTTGTTGACGGAGAACTGGTATTCAATCCAACCGCAGAGCAGAAAGAAAAGTCCGACCTTGCACTGACTGTTGCATCTACAAGAGAAAAGGTAATCATGATTGAAGCCGGAGCAAATGAAGTACCGGAAGCTAAGATGCTCGAAGCCATCTTCGCGGCGCATGAAATGAATCAGAAAGTCATCGCATTCATCGACCAGATCGTTGCAGAATGTGGAAAACCAAAACATGATTATGTAAGCTTTGCAGTACCGGAAGAACTCTTTGAAGCGATTCAGAAGATCGTAACACCGGAAGAGATGGAAGTTGCAGTATTCACAGATGACAAGCAGACAAGAGAAGAAAATATCCGTAAGATCACAGAAAAGCTGGAAGAAGCTTTTGCTGATAACGAAGAATGGCTTGCCAAACTTGGTGAAGCTGTATATCAGTACCAGAAGAAGGTTGTCCGCAAGATGATCCTCAAAGACCACAAGCGTCCGGACGGTCGTGCAATCGAAGAAATCCGTCCACTTGCCGCAGAAATTGACCTGATTCCGAGAGTACATGGTTCTGCTATGTTTACACGTGGACAGACACAGATCTGTACCATCACCACACTGGCTCCGCTTTCAGAAGCACAGAAGGTAGACGGACTGGATGAATCTGAGACATCCAAGAGATATATGCATCACTATAACTTCCCGTCATACTCTGTAGGTGAGACAAGACCTTCCAGAGGACCGGGACGTCGTGAGATCGGACATGGAGCCCTTGCTGAGAGAGCACTGGTACCGGTACTTCCGTCAGAGGAAGAATTCCCGTATGCGATCCGTACCGTATCTGAGACATTTGAATCTAACGGTTCTACTTCTCAGGCAAGTGTATGTGCATCTTCTATGTCACTTATGGCAGCAGGTGTACCAATCAAATCTGCAGTTGCAGGTATCTCATGTGGTCTTGTAACAGGTGCTACTGACGATGATTATCTGGTACTTACAGATATCCAGGGACTGGAAGATTTCTTCGGAGATATGGACTTCAAGGTAGCAGGTACACATAAAGGTATCACAGCGATCCAGATGGATATTAAGATCCACGGACTGACAAGACCGATCATCGAAGAAGCAATTGCACGTACAAGAAAAGCAAGAGTTTACATTCTGGATGAAGTTATGGCTAAGACAATCGCTGAGCCAAGAGCACAGGTTGGCAAGTATGCACCGAAGATCATTCAGATGAATATTGATCCGGCTAAGATCGGTGAAGTTGTAGGTCAGAGAGGAAAGACCATCAACGCAATCATCGAAAAGACAGGCGTTAAGATTGATATCACAGATGAAGGAAGCGTATCTATCTGTGGCGTAGATGCAGACAGCATGGAACAGGCAAGAAAGATGATCGCTACCATCGTAACAGACTTCGAGGCAGGAATGGTTCTTGAAGGTGATGTTGTAAGTATCAAAGAATTCGGCGCATTCATCGAATTTGCACCGGGCAAAGAAGGAATGGTACACATTTCCAAAATCGCTAAGCAGAGAATCGATCATGTAGAAGATGTTCTTTCTATCGGAGATCACGTCAAAGTGGTTTGCCTTGGAAAAGACAAGATGGGACGTTTGAGCTTCAGCATCAAAGATGTTGCAGAATAAAGTTTTATAAAATCAGAAGGACTTTACCAGTATCGGTAGAGTCCTTTTTTAGTTCTATTTTTCTCCTGCCTTCCATATACATTTTTTAAAGAGAGGTGGACAAGATGAGAAGAGAAAAGAAAGATCAAATTCTGGCGGTGCTTCCGGAGAAAATCCGAGGGATCCTGTTGAATCATGGACTGGATTTTGAGAAGATCCAGGAGATCCGGCTTCGGGAAGAGCAGCCGCTTGCAGTGAAAAAAGAGGGAAAGGAAGAACTTTTTACCCATCGGGTGACAAAAGAAGAACTGCGTGAAACGATGGAATATGTATCCAATTATTCCCTGTATGCCTATGAAAATGAACTGCGCCAGGGGTTTCTGACGATTGAAGGAGGGCATCGGGTCGGAATTTCCGGGAAAATTATTTCGGAAAAGGAACAGATCAGGAATTTTCAGTATATTACATCGATCAATATCCGAATCTGCCATGAGATTACAGGTTGTGCGAATAAGCTGTTTCCTGTGATCCTTGAAAAAGGAAGACTTTGCCATACCATGATCATTTCCCCACCAGGTGGAGGAAAGACTACACTTTTGCGGGATCTGGTGCGGCAGATTTCGGATGGGAACCGCTGGGTGGAAGGAAGAAATGTGGGTGTGGTGGATGAACGTTCAGAGATTGGAGGATGCTACCGTGGCGTACCACAGAACCAGCTTGGGATGCGGACAGATATTCTGGACAACTGCCCGAAAGCAGAAGGAATGATGATGCTGGTGCGGTCCATGGCGCCGGAGGTGATCGCGGCAGATGAGATCGGGACAGCGAAGGATGTAGAGGCGATCGAGTACGCCATGCACTGTGGGGCAACCATGCTGACGACGGTGCATGGTTCCGGTATGGATGAGATCCGTGAAAAGCCACTGGTCAGCAATCTGGTAAAGGAAAGATGCTTTGCCAGATATGTTGTGATGAAATCCGGGAAACATGTAGGAGAAATTGAAGGGATTTATAACGAACGGGGAGAAAAACTGTGTATCTGAAAATGGTCGGATGCCTGGGAATTGTGGCGGCGACATCCGGCTATGGATACAGCAGGGGAATGGAATATCAGAGGCAGATCACGGATACCGGAGAGCTGCAAAGAGTGATAAGGCAGCTTGCGGGAGAAATGGAGTATACTTATGCACCACTCGCCCAGGTATGCGCTTCTGTTTCCCGAAGATGCAGTCAGAACTACAGGATCTGGTTGGAACATCTGGCAAAAGAATTGGAGATGCCGTCAAGAAGTCTTGCAATAATCTGGGAGAGGTGTTGCGAAAGTGATCTTGAATGTCTGCTCCTTGGCAGGGAGGAAAGGGTACGTCTGCATGAGCTTGGGATGGAGCTTGGCAGCCTGGATAAGAAGCAGGAAACGCAGATTTTCTTGCAGTATGCAGAATTTCTGGAAGAAAAAAGAGGCGGTCTTTTAAAAGAAATTCAGGAAAAACGGAGGCTTTGCAATCTGCTGGGTGTTACAGCAGGGCTTTTCCTGACAATTTTGATTCTGTAAATAGGAGCGAAACATGAGTGTAAATCTGATATTTAAAATTGCGGCAGTCGGGATTCTGGTTTCTGTCCTGGGACAGGTGCTGAAACACAGCGGAAGAGAAGAACAGGCATTTCTCACAAGCCTTGCAGGACTGCTCCTGGTTTTATTCTGGATCCTTCCTTATATTTCAGATCTGTTTGACGATATCAGACGGCTCTTTGCTCTGTAAAGGAGGGAAAAGATGAGTATCCTTAAGGCAGCCTGCATCGGGATTGCAGGAACTTTCCTGGCATTACAATTTCAAAATACCAGAAAAGAGTATGGGATCTATCTGGGGATTGCGGTCAGCATTTTCCTTTTTCTCGGAATGAGCCGGAATCTGTCGGTGATCCGGGAAACTTTGGAATTGGTTGGCAGCTTTGTAAAGATCGATGCGGTATATCTGACGGCAATGCTGAAAATCCTGGGTGTGACCTATCTGGCGGAATTTGCGGCAGCAATCTGCAAGGATGCCGGTTATCAGACGATCGCCGGGCAGATCGAGGTCTTTGCAAGGCTCAGTATACTTGCAATAGGAATGCCGATATTAAAAGCACTGCTTCTTGCAATCCGCGAACTTGGACAGTAAAAGGGAAGAAAAATGAAACATTATTTTCAGAAATATGGCATAGCATGCATGATCGGACTTGTAATCTTCGTACTGATACTGCCGGTACAGGTATTTGCGGCAGGGGAAGATTCCTCTTCGGAAAACAACCGGACAGAAGATAATATGACAGAAACGGATCTGGAAAAAACACAGGAGGAAACAGAGCAGAAAATCTGGGAGCTGACAGAGGTAAAGGATCTTGATACGGCAATCCGAAAACTGTTCCCGGAAGAAAAACTGCATTTTCAGGATCTTGTTGAGTCTGTGATCCGGCAGGATGAGAACCTGTCTGCCGGACAGATCAGAAACTTTGTGACGGATCAGTTTTTCTATGTGCTGAAGGTCAATAAACCGGTGCTTGCATCTATCATTTTTCTGGTGCTGATCGCAGCGGTTTTTTCCAACTTTTCGGAAGTGTTTCAGAACTGCCAGATCTCACAGACCGCCTTTTTTCTGGTATACCTGTCTGTGATTACAGTCGGCATACGGAATTTTCAGGCAGCAGCCGTAGAGGTACAGCATGGACTCGAAAATCTGATCCTCTTTATGCGAGTACTCTGTCCTGTCTACTTTGTCTGTATGGCAGTCGCAGTGGGAAGTATTTCTGCGATCGCATTTTATAATCTGGCGCTTTTCCTGATCTTTCTTGTGGAACTTGTGATTTTGAAATGGATCGTTCCGTTGATCCAGATCGCACTTCTGATGGAAATCTTGAACAATCTGACGGAGGAGGAATTTCTTTCTAAGGCAGCGGAACTTTTGCGACTTGTAATCGGATGGAGTCTGAAAAGTCTGCTTGCCCTGGTGACGGGGATCGGGTTTATCGAGCGGATAATCAGTCCGGCGGCAGATCAGGTGAAAAGGAGTGTCTGGACAAAGGGCGTGGGAATGATTCCAGGAATCGGTGATGTAGTCAGCGGGACAAGCGAAGTCGTGCTTGGAAGTGCGGTCCTTTTAAAAAATGGAGTTGGAATTGCAGGGGCACTGCTTGTAATGGGAGTTGTGATGATCCCGGTCATCAATATGGGAATTCTGACGCTTCTTTACAAAGGAACGGCGGCACTTATCCAGCCGGTGTCTGATAAACGGATCGTGGAGGCCATCAGTTTTACCGGTGAAGGTTATCATATGCTGCTAAAGACGGTGCTTGCGACGGCGGTCCTGTTTCTGGTGACACTTGCAGTTGCGGCATCGGCAGCTTCGTAGGAGGAATAAAATGATACAGCTGGTTTACAGGTGGATGCAGAATCTCGCCGTTTATATGCTTCTTGTAACCGCATTTTTGCAGGCACTTCCAGAGAATAGCTACCGGAAATATGTCCGTTTTTTCTGCGGACTTCTTCTGACAGTTCTGCTTGCCCAGCCGGTTCTGGACCTTATGGGGGAAGCCGGACAGGTAACGGAGCTGTATCGGACAGCGGAGTATGAGCAGATGATAAAAGAGATGGAGTATGCGGCGGATTTGCTCGAAAAGGGCGGTGAATGAAGATGTTTGAAATCCGTAAAATAAAAAAAGACAAGTGGCTGATCATATTACTTGTCGGACTACTTCTGGTTGTGATCGCGATGCCTGTTTCCGATATAAAATCAGACCAGACACAGGATGAACAGCAGATGCAGAAGGCGGAAAATGCATCGGAGGATACTTATGCAGATGCACTGGAAAAACGGCTGGAAAATGCACTTGCAAAAGTAGAAGGAGTTGGAAATGTAAAGGTGATGATCACTCTGGCTTCTTCCTCGGAAAAGGTAGTGGAAAAGGATCGGGAGATGACAAGCGAGGTGCAGGAAGGGGAGAGCGGAGGAAAAAATACCAGTTCTTCAGAGACGGCAGTTTATGCAAACGGAAATGGAGAAGAAATGCCATATGTGAAACAGGAATTAAGTCCCCGGATAGAAGGTGTTCTCGTAATTGCAGATGGCGGAGATAATGCCATCGTGATTGAAAATATCACAGAGGCTGTGCAGGCATTATTCGGAGTAGACACGCATAAGATAAAAGTAATGAAGCATAACTAAAAAAGAATCTTATAGGAGGAAGGCTAGTGAAAAAAGTATTTAAGAAAAATCAGATTGTGATTGCGGTTCTTGCGGTGATGATCGCTGCGGCAGGATATCTGAACTATTCCGGAAAAATTTTTGGCTCGAAAAACAAAACAGCAGAGACGGGAAGCGAGATGGCAAATAAGGAACTTCTGGATATTTCGGATCAGGACACAGGAAGTGACAGCTCCCTCCAGACAGCGGATAACGATCAGGTGGACGGAAATCCGGGAGAGGCGGTGCTGACAAATGGATCGGTCAGTGCGCTTGTAGCACAGGCAAAAGTGAACCGGGAGCAGGTGCGGGCAAAAAACAAAGAAACCCTGCAGGCGATCATTGATAATGCAGATATCGCAGAAGACCAGAAAGCAGATGCAGTTGCGCAGATGGTGGAGATGACACAGCGCGCCGAACAGGAGGTTGCAATTGAGACTCTGCTTGCCAGCAAAGGCTTTCAGGATGCGGTGGTAAGTCTTACCGAAGAATCCGCAGATGTGGTTGTTGATGTGGCGGATCTGTCGGATGCAAAACGGGCACAGATCGAGGATATTGTCACACGTAAAGCAGAGGTAAATGCTGCAAATGTGGTGATCACACCGATCCATGAAAGTACAAATACGAGTGAATCAGGGGATTGATATTATAGCAAAAATACCATATAATAAGAGTTTGAGTGACATTGAGAAAATAGTAGGAGTAGAATAACATGGCAGATTTTACGAATGAGATAAAGAAAAGAAGAACATTTGCGATCATTTCCCATCCGGATGCAGGTAAGACTACCCTGACAGAGAAGTTTCTGTTATATGGTGGGGCAATCAATCAGGCAGGTTCTGTAAAAGGAAAGGCAACAGCGAAACATGCGGTTTCAGACTGGATGGAGATTGAAAAAGAAAGAGGTATTTCGGTAACATCTTCTGTCCTGCAGTTCCAGTATGACGGTTATTGCATCAATATTCTGGATACACCGGGACATCAGGATTTCTCGGAAGATACTTATCGTACTCTTATGGCGGCCGATTCGGCGGTTATGGTGATCGATGGATCAAAAGGTGTGGAGGCACAGACAAGAAAGCTGTTCAAAGTCTGCGTCATGCGTCATATTCCGATTTTTACATTTATCAATAAAATGGACCGTGAAGCGATGGATACCTTTGAATTACTGGATGATATTGAAAAGGAACTGGGGATCGCTACCTGTCCGATCAACTGGCCGATCGGTTCCGGAAAAGAATTCCGCGGCGTATTTGACCGGAACAGCAGAGAACTGGAGATTTTCTCAGATACCAAGAAAGGAACCTCGATCGGGGAAGTTGAGAAGGTTTCCATCGACAGTGAGGAAGCAAAGAGCATCGTAAGTGAAGCACAGTTCGCACAGCTGGAAGAAGAGATTGAGCTTCTGGACGGAGCGAGTGCGGAATTTGACCAGGAGATGGTCAGCAAAGGAGAACTCTCTCCGGTATTTTTCGGATCAGCTCTGACCAACTTCGGTGTGGAGACCTTTCTTCAGCATTTCCTTAAAATGACGACTTCGCCGCTTCCGAGAATGTCCGACAAAGGATTGATCGATCCGATGAAAGAAGAAGATTTCTCCGCATTTGTGTTTAAGATTCAGGCAAATATGAATAAGGCACACCGGGACAGAATCGCATTTATGCGTATCTGTTCCGGTGAGTTCAAGGCAGGCATGGATGTCTTCCATATCCAGGGAGGCAGGAAAGTCCGTCTGTCACAGCCACAGCAGATGATGGCGAGTGAACGCCACATGATCGATACCGCTTATGGTGGAGACATCATCGGTGTATTTGATCCTGGTATCTTCTCCATTGGAGATACACTGACCAATTCAGCGGAAAAATTTGTATACGAAGGAATTCCGACTTTCGCACCGGAACATTTTGCCAGAGTACGCCAGGTGGATACGATGAAGAGAAAGCAGTTCATCAAGGGAATCAACGAGATCGCACAGGAAGGCGCGATCCAGATTTTCCAGGAATTCAACACCGGTATGGAAGAGATCATCGTCGGTGTAGTCGGTGTCCTGCAATTTGATGTATTAAAATACCGTCTGGAAAATGAATATAACGTGGAGATCCGTCTGGAACCACTTCCATACGAACATATCCGCTGGATCGAGAATGAAGAAATCAATATGGACAAGCTGGTCGGAACATCCGATATGAAGAAGATCAAGGACCTGAAAGACAGACCGCTTCTCCTGTTTGTCAACAGCTGGAGCATCCGTATGGTGCTGGAACGAAACGAAGGACTGAAACTTTCCGAATTCGGACGTTCCTAAAAAACTTTCCAATAAGGATCTTTTATGTTACAATGAACGCATAGCGACGAGCGCAGGACTGGGTGGAAAATGATCGACTGCTTGCAGACGAATCACTTTCAAGCCAGACCTATGTGAGTGCAACGAACATCGAGGAACTCAAGGTTCCGAGATGAGCGCGAGGAGCGTAAAAAGAGCGCAGTGCTGGGTGGAAAATGATCGGCTGCTCGCAGATGAATTACTTTCAGCCCAGACCTATGTGAGTGCAACGAACATCGAGGAACCGAAAGGTTCCGAGATGAGCGCGAGGAGCGGAAGAACCGCAGACAGGAGGACTTATAATGAGTAAAGAAGAGAGAAATACCTATAAGATAGAATCAGATGAGAACCTCGGAGAAGTACAGATTGCTGATGAAGTAGTTGCAATTATCGCAGGACTTGCAGCAATGGAGGTAGAGGGGGTATCTTCCATGGCAGGAAATGCAACCAGAGAACTGATCGCAAAGCTTGGAATGAAGAGCCTTTCCAAAGGAGTAAAGGTAGACGTGCTGGAAGGTATCGTTACCGTATCCCTTGCCCTGAACCTCAAATATGGTAGCAGTATCAAAGATACTACTTTAAAGGTACAGGAAAAAGTAAAGGCAGCAATCGAGAATATGACAGGTCTTACCGTTGCAGACGTAAACATCCGTGTTGCAGGTGTGGACATGCCGGAAGAAGAATAATTGGAGAGAGAACATGCGAAGAAGTAAAGTCAGAGAACATATATTTAAAATGCTCTTCAGCATCGGATTTGATGCGGCTGATGCAGACGAACAGATCGAACTGTATCTGGAACAGGTAGAAGAAGCAAGTGAGGAAGAACGCGGATATATGCGCAAAAAGGTCAAAGATATTGCAGCACATGAAGAAGAAATCGATGCGATGATTAATGAACATACAACCGGTTGGAAAACCGGACGTATGAATAAAGTGGATCTTTCTGTTCTTCGTCTCGCCGTATATGAGATGAAGTGGGATGACGAAGTGCCGGTCAAAGTAGCGATCAATGAAGCAGTTGAGCTGGCAAAGAATTTTTCGGGAGATGAGGGACCGGCATTTGTCAACGGTGTACTCGGAAAGCTTGCATAAGAATCAGAAATCATGCGAAATGTATATACTGTAAAACAGGTCAATGCGTACATTAAGAATATGTTTACGCAAGACTTTATGTTGAATCGAATTTATATCAAAGGAGAAGTGTCAAACTGTAAGTACCATACTTCAGGACATCTGTACTTTTCACTGAAAGATGAGTCCGGAACGATTGCCTGTGTTATGTTTGCCGGGCAGCGCAGCGGGCTTTCTTTTCGTATGCAGGAAGGGCAGCAGGTAATCGTGCTTGGAAGCGTCAGCGTCTATGAAAGAGATGGCAGATATCAGGTTTATGCAAAGGAGATCGTACTGGATGGTGCGGGACTTCTTTATGAAAAATTTATAAAGCTCAAAAAAGAGCTGGAAGAAATGGGAATGTTTGCGCCGGAATATAAAAAGCCGATTCCGAAATATGTGCGGACAGTTGGTGTTGTAACGGCACCAACCGGAGCGGCAGTGCGCGATATTATCAACATTACCAGGCGGAGAAATCCATATGTGCAGATTCTTCTGTATCCGGCACTGGTACAGGGGAATGGTGCGTCTGAAAGTGTGGTACGGGGAATCCGTGCACTGGAGGAAGCAAAGGTTGATGTGATGATCGTTGGCAGAGGCGGGGGGTCTATTGAAGATCTGTGGGCATTTAACGAGGAAAAGGTAGCGCGCGCAGTTTTTGAATGCAGTGTACCGGTTATTTCGGCAGTAGGACATGAGACGGACACGACGATCATAGATTATGTAGCGGATCTTCGTGCACCGACGCCTTCTGCTGCGGCAGAGCTTGCAATCTGTAATTACCGGGAACTTCTGGAAACGATCCGGACAGAACGGGAAAGGATGCACCGAAGTATGAGGAGAAAGCTGGAGGTTGCATCACTTCATACAGCGCGGTATGCAGAAAAATTCCGTTACTTAAGTCCGTCAGGGAAACTTAAGTCCATGCGCCAGCAGCTTGCAGACTATGAGGAGCAGATTCCAAAAGCCATGCATCAGCGGTTGGAACAGGAACAGGAGAGGACCCGGAAAGTGCAGGAGATGCTGCCGCTTCTGATGGAGCGGAATCTGCGGGAAAGCCGTCAGCAGCTTGCAATCCGGATCGAACGGATGAAGGGACTTTCTCCGCTTGCCAAGCTGAACCAGGGCTTTTCCTATGTACAGGGATCGGAAGGGACCGTAAAGAAAGTAGCGGATGTAAAAAAAGGAGACTGGCTTCGGATTTATGTGACAGACGGGCAGATCGAGGCACAGGTAACAGATACCAAGAAGGAGTAGGAAAATGGCAGATAAGAAAAACGAGATTGCAGAAGAAATGCCGGAAGAATCTCTGGAAGAGCTTTTTGCAAAGCTGGATCAGGTGGCAAAAGAGCTGGAATCGGGAGATACTTCGCTGGAAGAGTCCTTCGGACTGTATCAGAAGGGTATGGAAATGCTGAAGCTTTGTAATGAGAAGATTGATACAGTAGAGAAAAAAGTGCAGGTGCTGGAAGAGAATGGAGAAATACATGACTTTTAAAGAAGAAATGAAAGAAAGAACAGAAGTGATTGAAAAGCTTCTTGTAAAATATCTGCCGAAAGCAGAAGGTTACCAGAGCCAGATCATGGAGGCGATGGAGTACAGTGTGATGGCAGGCGGAAAGAGACTCCGCCCAATGCTGATGCAGGAGACATACCGCCTTTTCGGAGGAGAAGGAAAAGAAATCGAGCCGTTTATGGCAGCAATGGAGATGATCCATACTTATTCCCTGGTGCACGATGATCTGCCGGCAATGGACAATGACGAGTACCGTAGAGGAAGAAAGACAACGCATATCGTATACGGGGAAGCAATGGGAATTCTTGCCGGGGATGCACTTCTGAACTATGCGTTTGAGACGGCGGTAAAGGCATTTGAAATCGCACCTGAAAAGAGTCTTCTGATTGGAAAAGCTTTAAAAATCCTTGCAGAAAAAGCCGGTATTTACGGGATGATAGGCGGTCAGGTCGTGGATGTGGCTTCCTGCGGTGTGGGACTTGATGAAGGCATGCTGAACTTTATCTATGAACTGAAAACCGGAGCGCTGATCGAAAGTTCGATGATGATCGGAGCACTTCTTGCAGGTGCAGAGGATGCAGAGCTTGAGAAAGTGCAGAAGATCGCATCGGATGTGGGGATTGCTTTCCAGATCCAGGATGACATCCTGGATGTGACAAGTACTACAGAAGAGCTTGGCAAACCGGTCCACAGCGATGAAAAGAATGAAAAAACAACCTATGTTACATTAAAAGGTTTGGAAAAAGCAACCAGAGATGTGGAAGTTATTTCACAGGAAGCACTGGAGCTGCTTTCCGGACTGGACAGAGAAAATGCGTATCTGACACAGCTGATACGGGAACTGATACACAGGAAAAAATAAGCGGGGTGGATGAAGTGTATCTGGAGCAGATTCACGAAGCGAATGATATCAAAAAATTAAATGAACGGGAACTGGCAGGGCTTGCAGAAGAAATCCGTACCTTTCTTGTTGAGAAGATCAGCAAGACAGGAGGGCATCTTGCGTCCAATCTGGGTGTGGTAGAGCTTACCATGGCAATGCATCTCAGTTTTCAGCTTCCGGAGGATAAGATGATCTGGGATGTAGGGCATCAGTCTTATACGCATAAGATTTTGACCGGAAGGAAAGAAGGATTTGATGGTTTGAGAAAATACGGCGGTATGAGTGGTTTCCCGAAGAGGAAAGAAAGTGACTGTGATGCCTTTGATACCGGTCATAGCTCCACTTCGATTTCGGCCGGACTTGGATATGCCAGAGGGAGGGATATCCTGGGACAGGATTATTCCGTGATCTCTGTTATCGGTGATGGATCACTGACCGGAGGAATGGCTTATGAAGCACTGAATAATGCTGCGGAGATGAAGACGAATTTCATCATCGTACTCAACGATAACCATATGTCTATTTCCAAAAATGTCGGTGGAATGTCCAGTTATCTCGGGGAGCTGCGCACTGCCCAGGCCTATACCGACCTGAAGGATACCGTGGAAAATGTACTTGGCAGTATTCCGTTTGGCGGTGAAAAGATGGTGCGGCATATTAAGCGCACCAAGAGCAGCATCAAGCAGCTTTTGGTTCCGGGAATGTTCTTTGAAGATATGGGAATCAAGTATTTAGGACCGGTGGACGGGCATGACCTGAAGGCGCTGTGCCGTGCGTTTACCGAGGCAAAAAGGGTAAAAGGACCGGTGCTTGTCCATGTCCTGACGAAAAAGGGGAAAGGGTATCTCCCGGCAGAAGAAAACCCTTCCCGTTTCCATGGAACAGGTCCGTTTGATATCCAGACAGGAGAGCCGATTTCCAAAAGTGGAAAGGATTCCTGTACAGATGTATTTTCCAAGGTTATGCTGGATCTGGCAAAAAAAGATGACAGACTGGTAGCGATCACGGCGGCAATGGAAGACGGTACCGGCCTGGCAGCATTTCACAGATACTATCCGGACCGCTTTTTTGATGTGGGGATCGCAGAGGGACATGGCGTGACCTTTGCGGCAGGACTTGCTGCGGCAGGACTGCATCCGGTATTTGCTGTATATTCTTCGTTTTTACAGAGAGGATTTGACCAGATGATCCATGATGTCTGTCTGCAGAAGCTTCCGGTCGTATTTGCTGTGGACAGGGCAGGACTTGTGGGAAGCGACGGGGAGACCCATCAGGGGATCTTTGATCTTTCTTATCTGTCAATGATTCCGAATATGACCGTCCTTTCTCCGAAAAATAAATGGGAACTGGCGGACATGGTGCGGTTTGCGGTGAGACTTGGAGCACCGGCAGCAGTGCGCTATCCAAGAGGCAGCGCATTTGACGGATTCCGTGAATACAGAGCACCGATCGAGTATGGAAAGAGTGAGCCGGTCTATGAAGAAGAGGATATTGCGATCATCAGTGTCGGACATATGTTTGAGCAGGCAGTTCAGGTTCGGAAGCGTTTGAAAGAGATTGGATATAACTGTACCCTGATCAATGCCCGGTTTGTAAAGCCGGTGGATGAGGAGATGCTCCGGAAACTGACGGTGGAACACCGGCTGATCGTGACACTGGAAGAAAATATCCGCAGAGGCGGATTCGGAGAATTTGTGACTGCTTATCTGGCAGGTCTTGAGACAGACGCAGAGGTTCTGAATCTGGCACTGCCGGATGACTATATCGAACACGGAAGTGTAGACCTACTTCGCAGTGAGGTGATGCTGGATATTGAATCCTGCGTGGCCAGGATTATCACTGCATATATAGCAGAAGAGAGCAGGAGGGATTGATAGAGAATGAAAGAACGGTTGGATGTATTACTTGTAAAGAGAAATCTGGCATCCTCCAGAGAAAAGGCAAAAGCGATCATCATGTCCGGCAATGTATTCGTGGACGGGCAGAGAGAGGATAAAGCGGGAACTTCCTTTTCGGAAGAGGTTCAGATCGAAGTCCGTGGACATGCACTTCCGTATGTCAGCCGCGGAGGACTTAAGCTGGAAAAGGCGATGAAGAATTTTGATGTATCCATGGAAGGAAAGGTATGTACCGATGTGGGATCTTCGACAGGAGGATTTACAGATTGCATGCTGCAAAATGGAGCAGTCAAGGTGTTTGCCATCGATGTGGGACATGGTCAGCTGGACTGGAAATTACGTCAGGATGAAAGAGTGGTCTGCATGGAAAAGACCAACATCCGTTATGTACAGCCGGAAGATCTGGGAGAACCGATTGATTTTTCATCGATTGATGTTTCTTTTATTTCGCTGACGAAGGTACTTCTCCCAATCCGCAATTACCTGAAAGAGAACGGAGAGATCGTTGCGTTGATCAAGCCACAGTTTGAAGCCGGACGTGAGAAGGTTGGGAAAAAAGGTGTGGTAAGGGAAAAGAGTACCCATATCGAGGTCATCGAAAAAGTAACCGATTATGCAGTATCGATCGGCTTTGAAGTAGCAGCACTTGAATTTTCACCGATCAAAGGACCGGAAGGGAATATCGAGTATCTGGTACATCTGAAAAAAAGGCCGGAGGAAGAGGCAAGGATTGTGGAGAGCGTAGACATTCGGGGGACTGTCGATGCTGCTTTTGACACACTTGCAAAAAAGGATCCGGCTGAGGAGAAGAAATAAAAAGACATGGAAAAGTTTTACATTATCACGAATGATATGAAGGATGCAAATCGGAAGATCACCGTGAAAATCAAAAAATGCATTGAATCCTACGGGAAGAAATGTTATCTGGAAGAGCAGCCGGAAGAAGGAAATTTTTCAAAGATCAAGATTCCAAAGGATATTGATTGTGTGTTGACGGTAGGCGGAGACGGAACCTTTATCCAGGCATCCAGACGTCTGTTCGGGCGGGATCTTCCGATGCTTGGAATCAATATGGGCACCCTTGGCTATCTGACCGAGGTAGAGGTGCAGAATGTAGAAGAGGCTGTAAAACAGCTCGTAGAGGGCAATTATACGATTGAAGAGAGAATGATGCTGTATGGATCCGCTGCATACCGCAATGTAAGGGATGTGGCACTCAATGATATTGTCATGACAAGATCCGGCAGCATGAAGATTGTTCATTTTAATCTCTATGTTAACGGAGAGTTTCTGAACTCCTATGATGCGGACGGATTGATCGTGTCCACACCAACGGGTTCTACTGCGTACAATCTGTCTGCAGGAGGACCGATCGTGGAGCCGACAGCGTCATTGATCGTTGTGACACCGATCTGCTCGCATGCACTCAATTCCCGCAGTATCGTTTTCGCGGACAAAGATGAGATCGTGATCGAGATTGGTGCAAAACGGGAAAATCAGATCGAGGAAGCAGTGATTGCATATGATGGTGCGGATGAAGTCACGCTTCATACCGGTGACCGGATCCGGATCAAAAAGGCATGGGAGACAGCGAAAATCGTAAAACTCAGCAAAGTGAGCTTTCTGGAAACATTACGTGAAAAGATGAAAGGAAACTAGAAGATGAAAGTAAACCGACATGCCAAAATTGTAGAATTGATCAACAAATATCAGATTGAGACACAGGATGAGCTTGCCGAGTATCTGAATGAAGCGGGATTTAAAGTGACGCAGGCAACGGTATCCAGAGACATCCGCGACTTAAAGCTCACCAAGGTTCCGGCAGAAAACGGCAGGCAGAAATATGCGGTACTCCAGAGTGCACAGAACGGAATGACTGAAAAATATGTGCGCATTTTGCGGGATGGATTCAGCTCTATGGATATGGCTCAGAACATTCTGGTACTGAAAACGGTATCCGGTATGGCGATGGCGGTGGCTGCGGCACTGGATGCGATGAACTGGAATGAGATCGTTGGCTGTATTGCCGGGGATGATACGATCATGTGCGCTGTGCGGACCGTGGATGATACGATTCTACTGATGGAAAAGATCAAGAAACTACTGGAACAATAGACAGGAGAAAGAATGTTACAAAATTTGCATGTAAAAAATCTGGCGCTGATCGATGAGGCGGAAGTGGATTTCTCTGGTGGACTCAATATCCTGACCGGGGAAACCGGTGCCGGAAAATCAATTATCCTGGGGAGTGTCAGTCTTGCCCTGGGCGGAAGATATTCAGCAGATATGCTTCGTAAGGGAGCCGATAAGGGACTTGTAGAACTGACCTTTTATGTGGAAAATCCGGAAACGGTACGGAAGCTGGAAGAGATGGATCTTTCGCCGGACGGAGGGCAGATCATTATCACCAGACGGTTTAACGGAAACCGAAGTGTGAGCCGGATCAATGGAGAGACTGTGACACTGGGGCGGCTAAAGGAAGCAGCCCAGGTTTTGATCGATATTCACGGACAGCATGAGCATCAGTCACTGTTATATAAAAAAAATCATCTGGCAATTCTGGATGCATTTGCAAAAGAAGCCGGAGAATGGAAGAAAAAAGTGGCGGATTCATACAGGGAATACCGCCGGCTGGAAAAAGAACTTAAGGAAGCCGATAAAGACGAGGCTGAGAGAGCCAAAGAGATTTCTTTTCTTGAATTTGAGATTGATGAGATTGAAAATGCAGGAATCACTGCGGCAGAATGCCAGTCGGTAGAAGAAGATTACCGGCGGATGATGCAGGGGAAAAGAATCGCAGAGAATCTGGAAGAGGCGTATCTGTATACAGCAGGAGAAGGCGGTATAAGTGCGGCAGAAGCGATCGGACGGGCAGTACGTGCGGCAGCTGTGGCGGCAGAACATGATGACAAATCGGGAGAACTGTATGAACAGCTGGTCGAAGTGGAGAATCTGATCGGGGATTCCGGGCGCGAGCTTCGCTGTTATCTGGACAGTCTTTCCTTTGAACCGGAACAGTTCTATGAGACGGAGAGCCGGCTGAACCAGATCAATCATCTGAAGGTCAAATACGGAGATTCGGCAGAGGCAATCCTGCAGCATAAGGCGGATGACGAGGAGCGCCTCCTGATTTTAAAAAATTATGATGAATATTTAAATGAATTAAAGGGAAAACTGAAAAAATCAGAGGAACGTCTGCAAAAAGAATGCGAGGGTCTGTCAAAGATCCGTAAAAAAGAGGCAAAGCTTTTGCAGGCAAAGATCGCAGAAGGACTTCAGGATCTGAATTTCCTGGATGTCTGCTTTGAAATTCGGTTTTCAAAAACCTCCGGGTACACAGTAGAAGGAACGGATGAGGTGGAATTTATGATCTCCATGAATCCGGGTGAACCGACAAGACCGCTTGCAGCTGTGGCATCCGGCGGTGAACTTTCCCGTATCATGCTTGCGATCAAGGCAGTCATGGCGGACAAAGATGAGATCGAGACACTGATCTTTGATGAAATCGATGTGGGGATCAGCGGTCGTACCGCACAGAAGGTTTCCGAGAAGATGTGCCTGATCGGCAGGAAACATCAGGTGATCTGCATTACGCATCTGGCTCAGATTGCTGCAATGGCAGATACTCATTACCTGATTGAAAAACGGGTGGAAGATCAGATGACAAAGACCAAGATCCGGCAGCTTGACGGGGAAGAATCTGTGCAGGAGCTGGGAAGGATCCTTGGAGGCGCAAAGATTACGGATGCGGTGCTGGAAAACGCACGGGAGATGAAAATTCTGGCATCCGGTTTGAAAAAATAAGATTGAGCACATACTAGAGGCAGGAGAAAAAATCCTGCCTTATTTTTTGCGGAATTTTAGGGAGGAAAAAGGGGTGTGCGATGTCGGTTAGAAGTTATCGGAAAATGTTAAGTGTGTTATTAGCGGTAATTGTGGTTATAGGAGGCGGCTATTGCTACAGGGAATGGCGGGCCAAGAAAGCGGAGAGGGAGGCTTCGGTCAGTGAACTTTCGGGAAACCTTCTGATTTCGGGAGGGATGCCGGTTGGGATCTATATGGAGACGGATGGCGTGATGGTGCTGGGGACGCAGGAAATTAAGGGAAAAGATGGGATCGGTGTGAATCCGGCGAAGCATCTGGTGAAGGAGGGAGATTATATTGTCGGAGTTGATTCTGACAGTATTTATAATAAATCTGAGCTTATCGAACAGGTTAAAAAATTATCGAATAAGTCCGTTATCTTACACATTCGTCGAAAAAAAGTGTATATTGATGTACAACTTCATCCGACAAAAGATGAAGGCGGGGCATATAAACTTGGAATCTGGGTGCGTGATAACGCGCAGGGACTCGGCACAATCACTTTTCTGAATGCGGATAGTGAATACGGTGCGTTGGGACATGGAATACATGATGTAGATACCGGCAAACTGATCGAAATGTCAACGGGAAGATTATATGATACCAGCATTCAGAATATTAAAAAAGGTGAGAACGGAAATCCCGGAGGGATGGAAGGGATCATTGTCTACAATCATTACAATATTTTAGGTTCGATTACTACAAACACAGAGACAGGGATTTATGGGAAATTAGACAGGATTGAGAGAATATTTGACAGCAAAGAAGCTTATCCGGCTGTGGCAAAGGAAGAAATTCAGGTCGGAAAGGCGTATATCCGCTGTGCAGTAAGCGGAAAGACAGAAGATTATACAGTCAGAATCACAAAAGTTGACCTGGATGCCAGGGAGGTGAATAAGGGGATTGAAATTCAGGTTACTGACAAACGGTTACTTAAACTGACCGGTGGGATTGTGCAGGGAATGAGTGGAAGCCCCATCATGCAGAATGGAAAGATTATAGGCGCAGTAACACATGTTTTCGTACAGGATGCGACAAAAGGATACGGAATATTTATCGAAAACATGCTGGAAAATCTGAAAAAAGATTGAAATATGCGAACCTTGTCAGATTTCTGCGACACCATTTGCTTGTATTCGCAGAATACAGAAGGTTATAATAGGTTACATTCCAGTGCAAATTGTCACTTTAAGGAGGGGAAAGGCTTTATGGAAAAACTGAATGTAGCGATTGCTGACGATAACGAAAGAATGTTGAATTTACTAGGAGAAATTGTAGAAAGTGATAAAGATCTCAAACTGGTGGGAAAAGCCAGGAACGGAGAAGATATTTATCACATTATAAGAGATAAACAGCCTGACGTTGTACTTCTTGACCTGATCATGCCGAAAATGGATGGAATCAGTGTGATGGAAATGATAGGCGCAGATAAAACGGTAAAGAAACAGCCGAATTTTATTATTGTAACTGCGATTGGACAGGAGAGGATCACGGAAGATGCCTTCGAAAAAGGAGCAGCCTACTACATCCTGAAACCATTTCGCAATGAAACAATCCTTCAGCGGATCAAAAGCTCCGGACATGCGGAAAAGAGTGTAGCGCCTTACACAGATTATACCGTATATGCGGAACCTTCTGAGGAGGACCTGGAAACACAGGTGACAGAACTGCTCCATGAAATCGGAATCCCGGCACATATAAAAGGGTATCATTATCTGAGGGATTCCATTCTGATGGCGGTTGACGATATGGAAGTTTTAAATGCGATCACAAAGATCCTGTATCCGACAGTCGCGAAAAAGAACCAGACCACATCGAGCCGTGTTGAACGGGCGATCCGCCATGCGATCGAGGTTGCATGGAGCAGGGGAAAGCTGGATACCTTAGAAGCTCTTTTCGGTTACACAGTAAGTAACGGGAAAGGAAAACCGACCAATTCTGAATTTATTGCTCTGGTCGCAGACACGATCAGGCTGAAATCAAAGCGCAGATAATTCTTTTCAAACGGATGAAATTGCGGTATAATTATAAATAAGCCGCGAGAGTAAGGAGGGTGTTAAATGAAAAAAGTATTATTTGTGTCATCTGAATCAGTTCCGTTTATCAAAACAGGAGGATTAGCCGATGTAGTGGGATCACTACCAAAATATTTTGATAAGAACAAATACGATGTACGTGTTATGCTTCCAAAGTATATGTGCATGAAAGACGAATGGAAAGATAAACTTTCTTACAGACTTCATTTCTATATGGATCTGAACTGGAGACAGCAGTATGTAGGGCTTCTTGAACTTCAGTACGAAGGAATCACTTTTTATTTCATAGACAATGAATATTATTTTAATGGTTCGAAGCCATATGGTGATATTGCATACGATATTGAGAAGTTTGCATTCTTTTCAAAAGCAGCCTTAAGTGCACTGCCACTTCTGGATTTCAGACCGGATATCATTCACTGTCATGACTGGCAGACCGGGCTTGTTCCGATTTATCTGGATAATTTCCGCTATAACAATGAGTTTTTCCGTGGAATCAAGACTGTGATCACCATACATAACCTCAAATTCCAGGGTATCTGGGATAAGAAGACGGTTATGGATATCACCGGACTTCCGGCATACTATTTCTCACCGGATAAGCTGGAAGCATATGACGATGCCAACTATCTGAAAGGCGGAATTGTCTACGCTGACCGTGTGACAACGGTAAGTAGCAGTTACGCGGAAGAGATCAAGACACCGTTTTACGGGGAGAAGCTGGAAGGACTGATGCAGGCAAGATCAAACTGCCTGTCAGGAATTGTCAATGGTATTGATTACGGTGATTTTAATCCGGCAACAGATACCAACATTGCAAGAACTTACTCTGTCGAAAACTTCCGCAAGGAGAAAGTGAAAAATAAAATGGCGCTGCAGGAAGAACTCGGACTGGAGAGAGATCCGCACCGTATGATGATCGGTATCGTATCCAGACTGACCGACCAGAAGGGGTTTGACCTGATCGACTGTGTGATGGATGAACTTTGCCAGGATGCGGTTCAGATCGTCGTACTCGGTACCGGAGATGAGAGATACGAGAACATGTTCCGTCATTTCGCATGGAAGTATCCGGATAAGGTATCTGCACAGATCTATTATTCAGAGCCGATGTCTCACAAGATCTATGCATCCTGTGATGCATTCTTGATGCCGTCATTATTTGAACCATGTGGACTGAGCCAGCTGATGAGTCTGAGATATGGTACGGTGCCGATCGTAAGAGAGACAGGCGGACTCAAAGATACTGTAGAAGCTTACAATGAGTACGAGAAGACCGGAACCGGATTCAGCTTCACCAATTACAATGCGCATGAGATGCTTGCAACCGTAAGATATGCAGAACAGATTTACTATGACAAGAAGCGTGACTGGAACAAGATCGTAGAGCGTGGTATGGAAAAAGACTTCTCATGGAAGAATTCAGCCAAGCTTTACGAAGAACTTTACGAAAATATGTAAAATGCATTCTGGTAATTTACCGGAAAATATGGTATCATGAAATGAAAAATTTACAGAGGAGAAACATTCATTATGAGGATTATAGACAAAATTAAAGCAGACGGAGTACATATTTCCTTTGAAGTGTTTCCACCGAAGACGGATGCGGGCTTTGAATCCGTGTTAAAAGCAACGGATGAGATCGCAGAACTTACCCCGTCATTTATCAGTGTTACCTATGGAGCCGGTGGTGGAACCAGTAAGAATACGGTTAAGATTGCAAGTCATATCAAGAATGACCTGAAGATTCCGGCACTTGCACATCTGACCTGTGTGTCCTCAACCAAGGAAGAGGTACATAAGGTTATCGGACAGCTTCAGAAAGAAGGGATTGAGAATATCCTTGCACTCAGAGGAGATATCCCGCAGGATGGACAGTTTCCGCTTCCGGGACAGTATTCTCATGCCTGTGAACTGATCGAAGACATCAAAAAAATGGGAGACTTCTGCATCGGAGCTGCATGCTATCCGGAAGGACATGTAGAGATGGAACACAAGAAAGATGATATCCGTTATCTCAAAGAAAAGGTAGATTGTGGAGTGGATTTTATTACCACACAGATGTTTTTCAATAATGATATTTTTTATAATTTCCTGTATCGTATCCGTGAACAGGGAATCATGATACCGGTGCTTCCGGGAATCATGCCGATCACAACGAAAAAGCAGCTCGCAAGAAGCTGTGCCCTTTCAGGAACTGCTGTTCCGCAGAGATTCCGTGCGATCGTAGATTATTTTGGAGATGATCCGGCAGCGATGAAGCAGGCGGGAATTGCATATGCGACCGACCAGATCATTGACCTGATCGCAAATGGAGTCCGCAATATCCACGTATATTCGATGAATAAACCGGAAGTAGCTGCTGCAATCATGCAGAACCTTTCAGAAATCGTAAAATAAAGGAACATAAGAAAGATGACAGATGCCAGAACGAAAGAAGCAATTCGTTATCTGGGATATGGAAGACATGCGGTAGATGAACAGACGCTTGCGCTGATCGATGTTTCCTTCGGGGAGCTCGATCAGACTACGCAGGCAAAATCCGTCTATCGCATTTTTGACTGTAAAGTTACAGGAGAAGACCAGGTGACGATCGGGAAAATGAATATTAAAAGCAGAAGTCTCGGAAAGAATCTCAGAGGTTGCAAAGAGGCAGTTGTATTTGGCGCAACACTCGGTACCAGTGTCGATATACTGATGAAACGTTATTCACTGACAGATATGGCGAAATCTGTCGTATTGCAGGCATGCGCAGCTGCATATCTGGAGGAGTACTGTGACGATCTGCAGCTTTCGATCGGAGAAGAGTTAAAAGCACAGAATAAATGGCTCAGACCGAGATTCAGTCCGGGATACGGTGATTTTGATATCCATCATCAGGACGATATCTTACGGATGCTGGATACGGCAAAGAAGATCGGACTTACCATGACAGACAGCTATATGCTCACACCGACAAAATCGGTGACTGCAATCATTGGGATCAGTGATACGCAGGAAAAATGCCACATCAAAGGTTGCGAAGTGTGTGAGAAGAAGGACTGCATTTACAGAAGAAATTAAGGAGCGTAGGGTATGAATATCAGAGAACGTTTGGGAAAAGAACTTTTATTTTTAGATGGAGGAATGGGAACTCTTCTGCAGGCAGAAGGACTTGCACCGGGAGAACTTCCGGAGACCTGGAACATTGAACATCCGGAAAAGGTGGAAGCGATTCACCGCAGATATTACGAAGCAGGAAGTGATGTGGTTCTTGCAAATACCTTTGGCGCTAATGTCTGCAAATTTCATGATGACAGATATACGGTTGAAGAAGTGATCCGCGCAGGGATTGCAAATGCAAAAAGAGCAGGGGAGCAGATTGGAAAAGAGACTTATGTGGCACTGGATATGGGACCGACCGGAAAGCTATTAAAACCAATGGGAGATCTGGATTTTGATGATGCTTATGAAGCATTTGCAGAAGCCGTCCGCTATGGAGAAAAGTACGGTGCAGACCTGATCCATATCGAGACCATGAGTGACACCTATGAAGTAAAGGCAGCCATTCTTGCAGCAAAAGAAAATTCTTCTCTTCCGGTATTTGTAACCATGATCTTTGATGAAAGAGGAAAGCTTCTGACAGGCGGGGATGTCCCTTCTGTTGTGGCAATGCTGGAAGGACTCCGCGTAGATGCACTGGGGCTGAACTGTGGACTTGGGCCGAAACAGATGCTTCCAATCCTGAACGATTTAAGAAGATATACCTCCCTTCCGATCATTGTGAAGCCAAATGCCGGACTTCCGAAGCAGAAGAACGGGGAAACGTATTACGATGTAGAGCCGGATGAGTTTGCCCGGATCATGCAGGAGGTTGTAAAAGAAGGAGCCTGTGTGATCGGCGGATGCTGCGGAACGACACCGGAGCATATTAAAAAGCTGGTAGAAGAATGCAAAGATCTTTCGCTGCGCGAGATCGAGAAAAAGCATGATACGATCGTATCTTCTTATGGACAGGCTGTGATCCTGGATGATATGCCGCGTATCATCGGAGAAAGAATCAACCCGACCGGAAAGAAAAAATTCAAAGAAGCACTGAAAAATGAAGATATGGACTACATTCTGAAAGAAGCGATCACGCAGCAGGATAAGGGCGCGCACATTCTGGATGTCAATGTAGGACTTCCGGATATTGACGAAGTTGCCATGATGGAAAAAGTTGTAAAAGAACTGCAGAGCGTGACCAGTCTTCCACTTCAGATTGACACAGTAGATGGAAAGGCTATGGAACGTGCAATGCGTATCTACAATGGAAAGCCGATGATCAACTCTGTAAACGGAAAGCAGGTTTCTATGGACGAAGTCTTTCCTCTGATCCGGAAATATGGCGGTGTGGTTGTCGGACTGACCATTGATGAAGAGGGGATTCCGAAGGATGCAGAAGGTCGTGTGCGTGTTGCAGGTAAGATCATCAACGAAGCAGCCAAATACGGAATCGACAAGAAAGATATCGTGATCGATGTGCTGACCATGACCATCAGTTCGGAAAAGGACGGGGCAAAGGTTACCCTGGAAGCATTGAAGAGAGTACGGGAAGAATTCGGGGTCAGAACCGTTCTTGGAGTATCGAATATTTCTTTTGGACTTCCAAGGCGCCCGATCGTCAACAGCTATTTCTATGCGATGGCAATGCAGAACGGACTGACGGCAGGAATCATCAATCCATCCTCAGAAGATATGATGAAAGCTTATCGTTCTTATAATGCACTGATGGGCTTTGATGAAAATTGTACGAATTATATCAGTACTTATGCGGGAACCACAGAGACGGTGACAGTCCAGGCATCGCAGGCAGCTGCAGCAGCCGGAAATGCACCAAAAGCTGCAGGCGTTGAGATGACACTCAAATATGCGATCGAGAGAGGGCTGAAAGAAGAGGCGCATCATATCACCCGTGACCTGATCGGTACGAGGGAACCGCTGGATATCATCCAGGAGGAACTGATCCCGGCACTAAATGTAGTCGGTGAAGGTTTTGAAAAGGGAACCGTCTTCCTTCCGCAGCTTCTGATGAGTGCGGATGCTGCGAAGATTGCCTTTGCGGTTATCAAGGATGTGCTTGCTTCATCCGGACAGGAAGAAGAAAAGAAGGAGAAGATCATCCTTGCCACCGTAAAAGGTGATATCCATGATATCGGAAAGAATATAGTGAAAGTTCTTCTTGAAAATTATGGTTTTGATGTGATCGATCTCGGAAAGGATGTGCCGCCGGAGGCAATCGTAGAAAAAGCAGTTGAGGAGAATGTCACTTTGGTAGGCTTAAGTGCGCTGATGACCACAACTGTAGTCAGCATGGAAGAGACGATCAAACTCTTAAGAGAGAAAAAACCGGACTGCAAAGTCATGGTAGGCGGGGCTGTTCTGAACCAGGATTACGCGGATATGATCGGGGCAGATTTCTATGGAAAAGATGCCATGCAGTCCGTACACTATGCGCAGAAATTTTTTGGCATGGTGGAGTAGGAACTGCAAGGCAGATACAAAAGGTCGAAATTGTATGTGAAAATGCTAAAAAAGTTTGGAAAATTTTTTTGTATATGCTATAATATGCATAAATCAAGGAGAAAAGAAAATGATAGCATGGGAGGCATGACAAGATGGCATTTTTTTCAACACTGATCTCTACGGTATTGAAGATGCTCTTTATCGGAGTGTTTGCAGTCGGAGGGGTTTTTGCAGGCAAGAAGCTTCGCAAAAGAAAAGACGCAAAGAATTCAGAGACTAAGTAGAATGGAAAAAAGAAGGAATCGCAGAAAATGCGGTTCCTTTTTAAATTCCATTATATTGACAAGCCATCAAAATCTCTTTATAATTAGAATTTAGCTGATAGAAGCGAGGAGGATAAAGATGAAAGCTTACGGAGTTAACGAACTTAGACGCATGTTTCTTGACTTTTTTGAGAGCAAAGGTCATTTAAAAATGAAAAGCTTTTCGCTGGTGCCGCACAATGATAACAGCCTTCTGCTGATCAATTCAGGAATGGCACCGCTGAAACCATATTTTACAGGACAGGAGATCCCACCGAGACGCCGTGTGACAACCTGTCAGAAATGTATCCGTACAGGAGATATCGAGAACGTAGGAAAGACTGCACGTCACGGTACTTTCTTTGAAATGCTTGGTAACTTCTCATTCGGTGATTACTTTAAGACAGAAGCGATCCACTGGTCATGGGAATTCCTGACAGAAGTGGTTGGACTGGATCCGGATCGTCTGTACCCGTCCGTATATGAAGACGATGATGAGGCATGGAAGATCTGGAACGAAGAGATTGGTATTGCACCGGAGAGAATTTTCCGTTTCGGAAAAGAAGACAACTTCTGGGAGCATGGATCAGGTCCGTGCGGTCCGTGTTCAGAGATTTACTATGACCGTGGAGAAAAATACGGATGTGGTAAACCGGGATGTACAGTAGGCTGCGAATGTGACCGTTATATGGAGATCTGGAACAACGTATTTTCACAGTTCGACAATGATGGACATGGAAACTACAGCGAACTGAAGCAGAAGAATATTGATACCGGTATGGGACTTGAGAGACTTGCATGTATCGTACAGGATGTAGACTCTATGTTCGATATTGATACTTTAAAAGCACTGCGTGACCAGGTATGTGAGATCGCAGGAGTATCTTATGGAGATAATGAAAGCACAGACGTATCTCTGCGTGTAATCACAGACCATGTGCGTTCTGTATCTTTCATGATCTCTGATGGTATTATGCCGTCTAATGAAGGAAGAGGATATGTTCTTCGCCGTCTTCTCCGCCGTGCATGCCGTCACGGAAGGCTTCTGAACATTGCACCGGGATTCCTTACAGATCTTGCTGCAACTGTGATCGAAGGCTCTAAAGACGGATATCCGGAGCTGGAAGAAAAGAAAGACTTTATCATGAATGTCATCCGCAAGGAAGAAGAGCAGTTTGAGAAGACCATCGACCAGGGGCTTGTCATTCTGAATGAGATGAAAGAAAAGATGACAGAAGAAGGAACAAAGACTCTGTCCGGAGAAGATGCGTTCAAATTATATGATACCTATGGATTCCCGATCGATCTTACCAAAGAGATCCTGGAAGAAGAAGGTATAGATATTGATGAAGAGGGATTTAAAGCCGCAATGGAAGTTCAGCGCCAGACTGCAAGAAAAGCACGTAAGGCAACGAACTACATGGGAGCAGATGCAACCGTATACGAATCCATCGATCCGTCTGTAACTTCTAAGTTTGTCGGATACGAGCATCTGGAATATGAATCGAAGATTACGGTACTTACCACAGAAGATGAGATCGTAGACGCTCTTTCTGACGGTGAGAGAGGAACCATCTTTGTAGATGAGACTCCGTTCTACGCAACAAGCGGTGGACAGGAAGCCGACCACGGTGTGATCAAATGCGGTGACGGTGAATTTGTTGTGGAAGATGTGAAGAAGATGCTTGGTGGCAAGATCGGTCATATCGGTTATATGGCAAAGGGTATGATGAAGGTTGGAGATCAGGTTACTTTGACCGTTGATTCGCAGAGACGTGTGCTTTGTGCAAGAAACCACAGTGCGACCCATCTGCTTCAGAAAGCACTCCGTACCGTACTTGGTACACATGTAGAACAGTCCGGATCTTATGTAGACGACAAGAGACTTCGTTTCGACTTTTCTCATTTCTCGGCAATGACACCGGAAGAACTGCAGAAAGTAGAAGATATGGTAAATGAAAGCATTTCCAGATCTCTGCCGGTTGTCATTAAGAACATGCCGATCGAAGAAGCAAGAAAGACCGGAGCACAGGCTCTGTTCGGTGAGAAATACGGCGACATCGTCCGTGTTGTAAATATGGGAGATTACTCTATTGAGTTCTGTGGTGGTACACATGTTGCCAATACAAGCGAGATCGGAGCATTCAAGATCCTGTCTGAAAGTGGTGTGGCAGCAGGGGTACGCCGTATCGAAGCACTTACATCCAAAGGACTGATGGATTATTATGGAGAACTGGAACAGTTGCTTCATGAAGCAGCCAAGCTCCTGAAAGCAACTCCGGATACTGTATCTGAGAAGATCGCACACCTTCAGGCTGAGAACAAAGAACTTCACAGTGAAGTAGAAAGCCTGAAGAGCAAGCTTGCGAAAGATGCCATGGGTGATGTGATGGATCAGGTAGAAGAAGTAGCCGGCGTAAAAGTGATTGCTGTCAGCGTAGAAGATATGGACATGAACGGACTGCGTGACCTTGGAGACCAGCTCAAGGAGAAGCTCGGAGAAGGCGTGGTCGTGATCGCATCCAGCGCGAACGGCAAGGTAAGCCTGATGGCTACAGCAACAGATGAAGCAATGAAGAAGGGTGCTCACGCAGGCAACCTGATCAAGGCAATCGCTTCCTGTGTAGGTGGTGGCGGCGGTGGACGTCCGAACATGGCACAGGCTGGCGGAAAGAACCCGGCTGGAATCCCGGATGCCCTTGCAAAAGTCAAAGAGGTACTGGCAGAACAGATAAAATAATGCCGGAAAATGACAGATTTATGCATATTTTTCCTATTTTTCAAAAAATTCTTGACTGAGATGAAAAATATGATATAATCTAATGTAGTGCAATAAATATACCCGAACAGTCGTATGATGCACAATACCAGGCTGGAGGGGAGGTTAGGTGTGAGACTATGTCAAATGTAATCGTTAAAGAAAA
>OFMO01000080.1_pt1 | contig 88961 bp, 88 predicted proteins | sample 1541821 | NCBI WGS metagenome assembly OFMO01 (sample SAMN04209253, study PRJEB22552) | human gut metagenome | biome: gut; material: feces | host: Homo sapiens | place: USA: Oklahoma | reverse complement strand
TGCCCCTTGCATACGCTTTTGCTGACTTTTCTCGTATAAGAAAAGTCAGTGCGGGCGTGGGGCGCATAGCTCCACAAAGAGGAGTGTGGGGAAACTTCCCCACAAATAGAAGTGCGGAGAATTTCTCCGCACATACCGTGGTGGGAGGGGACAGCTCCGAACCGCCGCGAATCCTAAATCATTTTTGCTGCCACTCAACAGCGGCGGCGGTCCTCTGCGGCTCCACCCGCAGGGGACTTTTTTGTTGCCGCTTTTGTGCGGCTCAACCCTTGACTGTATGGGTGGGAACAGGTAAAATAAATGTAATAGATGTTGCAAGGGAGGGTGCCGCATGGCAGAACCGATCCGCTGGCTGGCGCTGGGGTACAGTGTGCCGGTCAATCCGTCCAAAAACCGCGTGTACATCTGGCGCAAGCTCAAGGAGTACGGCGCGGAATATTTTAAACAGGGTGTTGCTATCCTGCCGTACAACCGGCAAAGCTATACCAAGCTCAAACATTTGCAGGCAAAGATTTTGGAGATGGGGGGAGAGGCTTCCATCGTCGAGATGAAGTTTTTGGACCCCAAGGACGAGCGGGAGATGGTGAGCCGCTTTCGCAAACAGGCGCTCGAGGAGCTTTCTCAGCTCAAGGAGGACTGCGCACAGGTGCTCGAGCAGCTGCGCCGCGGCGAACAGGCGTTCACCGAGGACCAGAGCGAGCAGGTCAAGCGGATGATTCGGCGATATTCCAAGGCGCGCAGCCGCAACCACTTTGGTTTGAGCACCGCACAGGATGTGGAAAAGGGACTGTACGCCATCATTTCGGTGGCGCGGCAGGCTTCGGCGGAGCTGTCGGGACAGCTGGTCAAGGCGATGGACAAGGCAATCAAGTAAAGGGATACCAAACGACTGGGAGGCATAGAATGTACGAGAACAAACAGGAAGAGCAGACGGCAGTGCTGGCTGCCATTGATACCGGAGAGTATGATGCACAGCGCTCGATGGATGAGCTGGAGGAGCTGGCAAAGTCTGCGGGCGCCAAGGTGATGGGCAGGGTCATCCAGAAAAAGGACCGTCCCGACCCGGCGACCCTGATGGGCAGCGGCAGGGTGGAGGAGCTGGCGGAATTTGTGCAGAACAGCCAGGTGGAGCTGGTCATCTTTGACCACGAGCTTTCGCCTGCCCAGCAGAAGAATCTGGAAAACGCCCTGGGCGCGGCTGTAATCGACCGCACCACCCTGATTCTGGACATCTTTGCCCAGCGTGCAAAAACCAGCGAGGGCAGGTTACAGGTGGAGCTGGCGCAGCTGAAGTACCGTCTGCCGCGTCTGGCAGGACAGGGCACCAGCCTTTCCCGTCTGGGCGGCGGCATCGGCACCCGCGGTCCCGGCGAAAGCAAGCTGGAAAGTGACCGCCGACACATCCGCCGCAGGATACACGCGCTGGAAGAGGAGCTGGAGGCATTGGAAAAACGCCGCGGCTTGCTGCGCCAGCGCAGGAAGAAGGACGACGTGGTGACGGTTGCCATCGTGGGCTACACCAACGTGGGCAAATCCACCCTGCTCAACACCCTGACCGATGCGGGCGTGCTGGCAAAGGATATGCTGTTTGCGACGCTGGACCCGACCTCCCGCGCGCTCGACCTGCCGGACGGGCGCAGGGTGATGCTGATTGATACAGTCGGTCTGGTCAGCCGTCTGCCGCACCAGCTGGTGCAGGCGTTCCACTCTACCTTGGAGGAGGCAGCCGACGCGGACCTTGTGCTGAACGTCTGCGATGTTTCCTCGCCGGAGTTTGACCAGCAGCTGGAGGTCACCACCGGACTGCTCAAGGAGCTGGGCGCGGAAAATGTTCCGGTGCTGACGGTGCTGAACAAGTGCGACAAGCTGCCGGAGCTGCCGCTGACTTTGGACCGCAAGACAGCAGCCATCTCTGCCAAAACCGGCATGGGACTGGAAAAACTGCTGGAGAAGGTCGCGCTGAATCTGCCGCAGACCCACCAGCACCTGCATCTGTTGATTCCATACGACAAAAGCGGGCTGATTGGGGAGATTCGGCAGACCGGCAAGGTCTACACCGAGGAGTACCGCGAGGACGGGACCTATCTGGATGCCAACGTGGAGCTAAAGCTTTGCCATCGGGTGCAGGAGTATATCCTGCTGAATGAATAGCTGATTGAAAGAATAAGGAGGAGCGCAGCATGGACCGGGAACAAAAAAGAAAGCAAAGGGTGCAGCTGCGCTGCTTAAAAAAGCTGGATAAAAAGGAAGAAAAGCTGCTGGAGGAGAGAAACCCTTCTTTGATTGCGCAGAAGGCGGGCGAGCTGACTGCACCGGTCCGCGAAAAGCTGCGGGAAAAGGTGCCGGAAAAGTTTTCGGACGGCGCGCAGGCTGCGGCAGAGAAATCGACCGAGCTGCTGGAAAAAGCCTTTGAGAAGAGCTTTGAGGTGGTGCTGGAGAAGAGCAGCCGCTGGATTGGCAAACTGTGCAGCGAGGAAAAACTGCGGGAAGATTATCTGCAATTTGCGCAGAAGCCGCTGTCCGGCTGGGAGCTGTATAAACTGGGATGCAAGGCGGCGGGTCGCGCAGGAGCCAACATGGCGTTTTCTTCGGTGCAGGGGGGATTAATGGGTGCGTTGGGCATCGGATTGCCGGATGTCCCCATTTTTTTGGGAGCGGTGTTCAAGACGCTGTTTGAAATCTCACTGCGCTTTGGGTACCCATACGATACTCAACCGGAACAAATTTACCAGATGCTGTTGATCTGTGCAGCGGTGGGTGACGAGGCGCAGCGCAGACAGGCGAGTGCGGATGCAGACCGGATTGCACAGGAGATGCGGCAGAAGGCAAGGACGGGGGAAGAACTGTCCATCTCACGCGAACAGGCGAAGAAGCGGGCATCGCACGCCTTGTGCAGTGCAGCGCTGGCGGGCAAGTTGGTGCAGGGAACACCGGTCATCGGAGTGTATGGTGGATTTCGCAATGGAGTGCTGCTGCGGCAGGTCGGTTCGATGGCTGCGGTGAAGTATCAGCAGCGCCGTCTGCGGGAGATGCGATAATACAAATAGTAGAACCTATCCTATATTTTGTGTGAAATAAGAAAAGAAGAGGAACAGCTGTCCGATGGGCGGCTGTTTTTTTGCGCCTTTGGAGAGATTGGATAAAAAAAGAACATATCTTTGTATGCTTTATATATTGCAATAAAGAATAGTATGCAGTATTATATATACAACAAAACAAGACAGGGAAGAGAGAAAGGAGGCAGCAGATGAACACCCAATTTAAAAAAGGAGCATTGGAACTGTGTGTACTGTCCCAGTTGCGGAAAGCGGACAAGTATGGATATGAATTGACCGAAACAATTTCCCGGGAAATGGAGCTGGCAACCGGCACCCTGTACCTGATTCTCAAACGGCTCAATGACGACGAATATGTGGAAACCTACTCGGTGGAGAGCGACGGGCGTCCGGCAAGGAAGTATTATCATCTGACAGAAAAAGGGCTGGAATATCAGCAGGCGCTGCGCAGCGAATGGAAAGAATTTACGGCAGCGGTCGACCGATTGATTTGGTAAGGAGGAAAAGTGATGACAAAACGAGAATATATGCAGCAGCTGAGCAGAGCGCTGGAAGGATATGAGCAGGGATTCGTGCAAGAGATTTTGGAAAGCTATGAGGAACATTTTGAGGCAGGGCTGAAAAGCGGAAGAAGCGAGGAGGAAATTTGCCGCGAATTGGGCGACATCGAGGAGCTGCTGCGGGAGATGGGCGATGAGGTGGAGTTTAAGAAGGAAGAAAGACCTCTGCCAAAGCCGGTGACCGCCATTGAGCCGGTGCAGTACAGCGGAATCAGCAAGGTGCAGCTGAACCTGTTTTCGATGGATGCGGAGATTTCCCGCTCCTGTGATGGAGAACTGCATGTTTACCTGCAAAGCGGGGAGGAACTTTCACAGTATCTGGAGGAACAGGTGGAAGGGGACACCTACATGGTAAACGAGAAAAAACCGATGAAGAAGCAACCGAGTTTGGATTTGGCATCTTTGCTGCGGATGATGCGCAATCCGACACCGAAGCTGATGGTGGAGCTGCCGGAAAGAATCGAATTTTTGCATGGAAAGACGACCAGCGGAGATTTGAAGCTGGATAAGCTCAACAGCCGGGCGGTCGAGCTGGAAACCACGAGCGGGGACATCCAAATCACACAGATGGTGGCGGAAGAGTCGGTCATCAAAGCAAGCAGCGGCGATATTCGGCTGGAACAGGTCAATGTGAGCGAGATGGTTTTGCAGAACAGCAGCGGCGATATAAGCTGGCAGGATGGTCAGGTGCAGCAGGCACAGCTGCGTACCGTCAGCGGAGATATAGAATTGACACATCTCAATGGACAGAAGGTCGAGCTTACAAGCGTCAGCGGGGACATCGAGCTGGACGGCGTGCGGGGAGAAAAATGGAAGGCAGAAACCTCCAGCGGTGATGTGGAGCTGTCGGGAAGCGAAGTGGAGCAGCTGGAGGCTGGAGGTTCTCAGCAGCAGCGGCGGTGTGGAGGGCGATTATTACGCACAGAACAGCCGCATCAAAACCAGCAGCGGGGACATTGACGTCCGTTTGAACCGCAAGGACAAGGAGTTGCAGGCGAAGGTCAGAACCGTTTCGGGGAGCAGTCGGATCTATGGGCAGGTCAACCTGAATGATTCCGGTGTGGAATGGGAGAAGGATCCAGAGCGGTATATCAGAGGGGAATTCATCAGCAGCTCGGGCGACATCCGTGTTCTGTAAGAGAAAGGATTCCTTTGATCTTGGACTGTAAGATAAAAAGAACAGCGACAGCAGGAGATTTTAGTGCTGTCGCTGTTCTTTTGTGTTTAGGCGATTGGATAGATAAATAGGAAAAGAAGAGCAAAGAGATGCAGCGCGCAGTGGTTTTTGGTTTGAAAGAGTAAGTAAGCAATAGAATAAATGTTAAAAAATGTAAGGTAAAAAGCACAAAACTGAGCGGATAAAAAAGAAAATTTTTATATAATTTATAAATCTGCGCGCAGGGGAGAAATTTGAGACAATTTAGATAAAAAATTATTAAAAACAGGGGAGATAAATTTAAAATTGCACAAATTTTTACGGAAAGTTTTTAAAATAGTGAAACTTCCGACAAGATTTTTACAAAGGGGATTTTCTTGACAGCGAAAGTGAAGATGAATATAATGACATCGACCCTGCTAAAATACAAAGGAGCAGGAAAATTTTGCAGATTGCAATTTTTAGAACAAAGGAGAACTTTATGCAAAACTTCAGAACAAAAGCACACAGCATCGACCGTTGGGGGAAGATGGCTGTTGCCGCTATGCTTTCTGTTGCGATGGCAGCGGTAATCTTTTGGGGATTGACCCGAACAGGTAATACAGATAAAACAGTGGCAGAGATGAGCATTGCACAGACAATCCGTGCATCGGGCGATACTTTGTCCGCCTCGCTGGACACCGATAAATTTACCGGAACCAGCATCAGACAGACCCGCATACTGCTGGAGGAAGAAAAAGGCAGAGCGGATGTTTTGTCGGAGGAAGAGGAACAGGAACAGCAGACACAGGACGATGAGGACGAGGATGAGCCGAAGCGTTTTCTGGGTGCCGCAGGAAGAGACGGCGCTGTGACGGTCAAGACGGTGGTGGAGGACCAGGTCATCGAGCATGAGGTAATCAACCGCGAGACCTCTCTGCTGGCTCCCGGCAAGACCAAGCTGGTGCAGAGCGGAAGCGATGGCAAAAAGACGGTGACCTATGAACAGAGAATGGTGGGTCGGGAAATTCGGAAGAAGAAGGTAATCGACGAGCAAATCCACCAGCAGCCGGTGACGGAAATTACTTTGACTGGTGTGGAAGGAAAGGCGGTATCTCCACTGGATTTTGGCATTGAGCTGGATGAAAATGGAGTTCCGACCGAGTACAGCAAGCTGCTGACCAACCAGGTGGCAGCCGGATATAATGTGGAAGGCGGTGCGCGCGGCGCTTCCGGTCAGGGATTATCGGCAGGATATGTTGCAGTGCATCCGGGAGAAATCCCGTATGGAACCAAAATGTATATTACCAGCGCAGATAACAGCTTTGTATACGGTTTTGCTGTGGCAGCCGATACCGGAGTGGGTCTGATGAACGATGTCATTGATGTGGACCTGTACTATGACACTTTTTTAGAAAGCTGTTTAAACGGCAAGCGAAATGTAAATATTTATATCCTGGACTAATAGTAAGGGCAGCTTCCCGAAGAGGGGGCTGCCCTTTTTTGCGAAAAGGGCAGGTAAAACAGAAAATGGGAAGAAAAAGAAGAATATAGGAAACCAGAACAGAGGGACTGTCCGCATAGGCGGGCAGTTTTTTTATAAAATTTTTTAAAAAAGAGGGGTGGTTGCATATATAAATGCAATTTTTGAGGGGAAAAGGGGGATGGGTGAAAAGGGACTTTGGATGATTGGGGAAAGGAGGAAGCAATCTGGAGGAACAGAAAAAGGAGTTTGCTTACTGGTACTTTGTGCTGCGCGACCCGAACCTTGCTGCCCAAAAAGCGGGAGTGGAAAAAGGGGTGTTGCTGATGAACGACCGGGAGGTGCAGCGGGAGGTGCGCAGACTGCGCAGGAATCTGGGGAAGGAGAGTGCAGGGGAAATTGCAAAGCTGGGGCTGACAAGGCTGCTGTTTGGGCAGGCGGCGTGCGATGAAGAAGGGAAACCGGTGTTCGATGGGTTTTTGACCAGTAAAGTGGGGAGCGCAAAAGCGGCAGAATATCAGTTCTGGGACAAGCTGAAGGCGTGCGAGCTGCTGCTCAAGCTGAACGAACAGGAGAAGCAGGGGCAGGGCAGGAGCTTTGGCGGTGTGCTGGAGGCGCTGCAGCAGGGCGCGCAGAAGCTTTCGGAGGAGGAGCAGGGTGAAGAGCTTTAGCAGAAAACAGATGGAGCTGTTGAGCTGGTGGCTGCCGGAGAGGGGAACGAGCCGGTATGACGGAATCATCTGCGATGGCGCGGTGCGCAGCGGCAAGACCTTGTGTATGGCGATTTCCTTTTTTGCGTGGAGCATGAGCTGCTTTAACGGGCAGAGCTTTGCGTTGTGCGGAAAGACCATCTCCGGCGTGCGCAGGAACCTTTTGTCAGTAGTGCGGGGAACACTGGAGGAGATGGGGTTTGCATACAGCGAGAAGGTGAGCAAAAATTATGTGGAGCTGCGCTGTGGGCGGGTGTGCAACCGGTATTATCTGTTTTCGGGCAAGGATGCCGCAAGCGCCTCTTTGATTCAGGGAATGACCCTTGCCGGCGTGTTGTTTGACGAGGTTGCCTTGCAGAATCGGGAGTTTGTGGAGCAGGCAGTGGCGCGATGCTCGGTGGAGGGGAGCCGATTCTGGTTTAACTGCAACCCGGAGGGACCGGGGCATTGGTTTTACCGGGAATGGCTCCAAAGGAGGAAGCAGAAGAAACTGTATTATCTGCACTTTCTGATGGAGGACAACCCGGCTCTTTCCAAGCGGGTGAGGAAGCGGTATGAGCTGCTGTACAGCGGGAGCTTTTACCGCAGATTTATTCAGGGGGAATGGGTGGATGTACAGGGGCTGGTGTATCCGATGTTTTCTTTAGAGCGTCATATTGTACAGCAGGCGCCGGATTGCGAGCGGTTTTGTGTATCCTGCGACTATGGAACGGTGAATCCCTGCTCAATGGGACTGTGGGGAGAGCAGAGGGGAAGGTGGTACCGCCTGGCAGAATACTACTACGATGCGCGCAGAGAGGGAGCGTGCAGGACCGATGAGGAGCATTATGAACAGCTGGAAAGGCTGTGCGGAAATCGGAAGATTGAGCGGGTCATTGTGGACCCGAGTGCAGCCAGCTTTATTGCGTGCATCCGGCGGCACGGGCGATATTGGGTGGAGCCGGCAAAGAACGGGGTGCTGGAGGGCATCCAGCTGACAGCGGCGATGCTCAATGAGGGAAGGATCCGGTTTTGCAGTGGGTGTGCCGACAGCATCCGGGAATTTGGGGTCTATCGCTGGAGCGAGGAGCAGGGAAGGGAGCTCCCTGTGAAGGAAAACGACCATGCGATGGATGATATCCGATATTTTGTGATGGGACAGTTCGGGGCAAGAAAGGAGGGCTTTTTTGCGTTGTCACAGCAAAGAAATGAGAGCAAGAGGAGGTAGAGAGGATGTCCTGGGGATTGGGTAGGAGAGAGAAAAGGAAGAAGGATTGCCCGCCGGTGCAGTTTTGTGCGCAGAGCGTGCAATCGGGGTTATTGGAAAGCCGGATGGCGCAGGGACTGGGCAGCGAGGCACAGCGCAGGCTGTTTGAGCAGATCCGGCAGGCGGTGCCGCTGGTGGATGCAGCCATCGGGAAAATCATTCGGCTGGTGGGGGATTTTGAGCTGGAATGCTCCAACCGGCAGGCGCAGGAGGAGCTGAGGCGATGGTGCAGTCAGGTGCCGGTGGGCGCAGGAGGAAGCGGACTGCGGCAGTTTCTGCACAGCTATCTGGACGACCTGCTGACCTACGGCAATGCGGTGGGGGAGATGGTGCCTTTCTGCGAAGGGGAGGGAATCGCAGCGCTGTACAATGTGCCGCTGGAAAACATCCTGATTCGGCAGGGGGAGAATCCGCTGGATGTGAAGCTGTTTGCCAACAGCCGGATGGGGGAGGCGGTGGAGCTTGCCCATCCCGAGCGGGTGCTGTACACAGCGCTGAACCCAAAAGCGGGGAGCGTACAGGGCAGGTCGCTGCTGGAGGGGCTGCCGTTTGTTTCCTCGGTGCTGCTGAACATCTATCAGGCAATCGGGCAGAACTTTGAGCGGATGGGAAACCTTCGCTTTGCGGTGACCTACAAGCCGCAAGGCGGGGTGGACGGAGCGTATGCCAGAGAGATTGCGCAGCAGATGGCAAGTCAGTGGGCGGACACCATGCGGGAGAGCGGTCAGGTCAAGGATTTTGTGGCGGTGGGCGATGTGGACATCAAGGTTATCGGCGCAGACAATCAGGCGTTGGACACGCAGGTTCCGGTGCGGCAGATGCTCGAGCAGATCGTTGCAAAGCTAGGACTACCGCCGTTTATTCTGGGACTGAGCTGGTCTACCACCGAGCGGATGAGCCAGCAGCAGTCGGAAATTTTGGCAAGCGAGCTGGAAAGTTATCGTGCACTGCTGACACCGGTGATCCTGCGCATTTGCAGGTATCATCTGGAGCAGACGGGACTGGGCGGAAAGGTGCAGGTGAAGTGGAAGCATATCAGCATTGCCGACGAGGTGGAGCAGGCAAGAGCCAAACTGCTGGATATGCAGGCAAAAGAGATCGAGGCAAAAATCAACCAAAGGGACAGACAGCAGGAGGGGGAGCAAGATGAAGTGTGAAAAGAAAGGGAACCTGGTCAATCGTCAGGTGACGGTCGGGCAGGAGGATCTGGAGCAGATCAACCGGCTGACCAGAAGGGAATTTAGCCAGGAGGAGCTGTACTGCTTTCGGGTGGTGTTGTGCGACAATGATGTGGACCGACAGATGGAGCGGTTTGATGAGGAGACGCTGGAGCAGCTGGCGAGGATGTTTGTGGGGAAAACGGGAATCTGCGACCATCAGCCAAAGACAGCCAACCAGCTGGCAAGAATCTATCAGGCGCAGGTGGAGTATTTCCCGGGAAAAACCAATCTACTGGGAGAACCGTACTGCGCAGTGGTGGCAAAAGCGTACATGGTGCGCACCGAGTCCAACCGCGATCTGATTCTGGAAATTGAGGCGGGCATCAAGAAGGAGGTCAGCGTGGGGTGCAGCATCAGGGAAAGCAGATGCTCCATCTGCCAGAGCGAGCGGACGTTGCAGGATTGCGGACATCGAAAGGGGGAATGGTATGAAGGAAGGCTGTGCCACACCGTTCTGCATGGGGCAGAGGATGCCTACGAATGGTCGTTTGTTGCGGTGCCTGCGCAGCGTCAGGCGGGCGTAGTCAAGGAAAGCCGTCTGGAGAGCCAGCAGAGGACGGTGCAGAAACTGTGGCAGGCAGGCGAAGAGGGCAGCGGGATGTGGATTGACCGGGAGGAAGCCTGCCAGATGAAGAGAATGATGAAAAATCTGATGGAGGACTGCGAGGATGCCAGAAGGATGGCGCGAAAGGAGCTGCTGCAAAAGGCAGCAGGGGAGCAGATGGATGAGCGTGCCAGTGAAGAGCTGTGGGAGGTGCTGGAGCTGCTTTCCATCCGTCAGATGAAGGCGCTGGGAAAGCTGATCGACAACCGACAGACAATGGAGCAGCCGCAGCTGGCGGGCAGAAGAGCGCAGAGCGGCAGGGCAGAGGACGGATTTGTCATTTAGAGAGGATGGTAGAAGGATGAAGGGTGTAAGCTTACAGGGATATAACAGCAAATATGTGACCATGCTGGTCAAGGGGGAGCTGAAAGCAGGGGACCTGGTGGCAATGGGCGGCAACAACACGGTAGAGAAGGCGGTCAACAAACGATTTGTGGGTGTTGCGCACGCAATCCGAGATGGGTATGCGCTGGTGCAGACAGGTGGTTTTGCGGTGCTGGGCTACTCGGGGAATGCGCCTGCGGTGGGATTTGCCAAGATGCAGGCGGATGCCAACGCGGATGCGGTGCTGAACGAAGGCGGCGGCGAGGTGCTGGTGACCGAGGTGGATACGGTCAACAAAAGCGTCGGCATCCTGTTTTAGAGGAAGAAAAATCAGAGATTTGCAAAAGGAGTTTTTAAGATGAAGTATAACTATCAGAATATCGCGATTTCCAAGGATTTTTACAAGAGCGGGGAGGGCTTTTCCAAATGTCTGGAGCGTCTGGATCCTTCCGAGCAGTACAGGGGCACCGAGCTTGCCGGTTACGATGCGTTCCAGCGACAGCTCAAGCGATTTGACATCAAGGTGTCCGGTCAGGACAGCGACCGTTTGCAGAAATTTTTTGCGACCTCGGACAGCGCAGCCCTCTTTCCTGAGTATGTAGCAAGAGCGGTCAAGCAGGGTGTGGACGGCAATCACATCCTGGAGGAAATCTGTGCGGCGCAGACCCAGATCGAAGGGATGGACTACCGCGCCATTGCCTCCGACCCGGATTGGGAGAGCCAGAAGCCATCGGTGGTGGAGGAGGGCGGATTTATCCCGGAAACCTCCATCCGACTCAAGGAAAGTCTGATCCGACTGAAAAAGCGCGGCAGAATGATGGTGGCTTCCTATGAGGCGATCAAGTTTCAGCGACTGGACCTGTTCACGGTGGCACTCAAGCAGATTGGTTCCTGTATCGGCAGGGCGCAGCTGGAGGATGCGGTGGATGTGCTGATCAACGGCGACGGCAACAGCAATCCGGCGGAAAAGGTGCAGCTGGCACAGAGTGACAAGCTGACCTATCAGGACCTGCTGAACCTGTGGGGAAGCTTTGGGGAATATCAGATGAATGTGATGCTGGCATCCCACGACATGATGCTCAAGCTGCTTCAGGTGCCGGAGTTACAGGACCCGAAGACAGGACTGAACTTCCAGGCGACCGGCTGCCTTTCCACCCCGCTGGGTGCAAAGCTGTTTGTTTCTTCGGCGGTGCCAAAGGGAACCATCATCGGTCTGGACAGACGATATGCGCTGGAGATGGTGCAGGCAGGCGGCATCAACGTGGAGTATGACAAGCTGATCGACTGCCAGATGGAGCGAGCAGCGGTGACCTCCATTGCGGGATTTTCCAAAATCTTCCCGGATGCGGTCAAGGTGCTGGCGTAACGGAGAGAAGCGATGGATGAAAAGCAGTTGATGAAGGATTTTTGTCTGGTCAGCGGACTGGATGAACAGCAAGCAGAGGGCTGGAAGCCACTGGTGCTGGGCTGCTGGGAAGAGCTGTGCAGGCGGCTGCGCCCGGCGGTGCAGCCGCAGGAACACAGGGAGCGGCTCAGCCTTGCCTGTGCAGCGCTGGCATACTATCGTTTGCAGAGGATGCAGGGAGAGGTGTACAGCGGCATCAAGGTGGGGGACATCTCGCTGACAGCGGGCAGCGGACAGCAGTCGGAGGCGATGGTGCTGGAGATGGTGGGCGACCTGCTGGACAGCGCCGGCGTTTGTGTGCAGGGGGTGGACGTATGCAGCCGGAACAGATGATCGCTTCTGCCATCGAGCGCTGCGGATGCAGTCTGGAATTTTTGCAGGCAGAAGGAAGTGTGGTTTTAAAAGCATACCTAAATCCCCTGCGGGAGAGGGCGGCAAGGACCGAAGGAGGCGCTTCGGGAATGGTGCGGCAGGGACGATGGCTGCTGCTGGCACCCTGTGAGGAGCAGCTGGTGAGAGAAGGAGCGCAGTTTGTGCGCAGGTGTGTAGGTAAAGCCGAAGAGAAGTTTATTTTGGAGCGGGTGGAGAAGGTTTGCTGGAACGGAAAGCCGGTCTACCTGTGGGGACTGGTGGTGCCGGTTCAGGAGGGAAGAGAATGAACGAGTTTTCGCAGATGATCGAGCTGGTCAAGCAGGAACTGCTGCGCGGCGATGCGCAAATGGAGGTGCTGGGGGCATACCCGCAGCAGCTTCGAGCCAGACCGCAAAGACAGAAGCTGGCGGTGGTGGCAATCCAGAAGGTACTGATGCAGCCGCTGGGGATGCAGAGCTTTTACGGAGAAGAGGATCAGCCGCTGGGCAGGCAGGCGCAGGTCTGGATGAAAATTAGCTTCTGCTGTCCGAGCGGGGAGGAGTGCTGGCGGTTGTGGGAAAGGTGTGCGCAGCGACTGTTGTTCTCCGATAAGTTGGGAGCCGAGCAGATCGAGTGCGGCGAAGCGGTGTGGCAGAAGGACTGGGGCGGCGTGGTGCTGCCGGTGAAGCTGTGCTGTAAATTCTTAATCAGCGGCAGTACAGGAGAAGCGTCCCAGCCGATACCGGAGCAGGTGCGCGTGGTCAGAAAAGGGGTGTAGGAATGAGCAGGAGTTATCGTCCGGGGGTGTACTCGGAGTATGATGTCATCAGCCGCAGGAGGGTGATGCAGGACCGGTATGCTTTTTACTGTGGAGCAGCCAAGGTTCGAGAAGGGAAAAGCCTGCCTGCGGGCGGCGTGGTGCAGCTGAAAAGTTTGGGGCAGCTGGAGGAGTTTTTTGAACCGCAGGGTGCTGGAAAGGAATTTTGCAGGGTGTGCAGGATGCTGCTGAATGTCGGTGTGAGCGGAGTCTATGCGGTGCCGCTGACGGTGGACGGCAGTCAGGCAGGAGAGGAGCTGTATGAGGGCGCGCTGCGCAAGCTGTGCGAAATCAAACGAGGTGGGGTCATCCTGTGCGACAGCACAAAGCCGGAGGTTTTGCACAAGCTAAAGGAGCAGGTGGAGCTGGCTTCGCAGAATGAGCGGGAGCGGCTGGCGGTCGGCTGTGTTGCAAAGGAGCAGGCGGCGCAGACAGCAAAATCACTCAACTGTGAACGGATGGTGCTCTGCTGCCAGAAAACAGGGATGAAGGAGGAGAAATCCCTGACTGCATGTGCAGCGGCGGTGGCAGCGATGCTGGCGGTGGGGGAAGCGATGGACAGTTACCACTCCCGACCGCTGGAGGGCATCGAACAGCTGGAACCATTGAGCGAGCAGGAGATCGAAACGCTGCTGGGAGACGGTGTGACGGTGCTGGAGATGGCAGACGGTCAGGCAGAATGTATCCGCTGTGTGACCACCCGTACCCGCACCGGAAACGAGGAGGACAGGACCTTTAGCTCGGTGAACGTGGTGATGATGATTGATGAAATCATCCGCGCGGTGCGGGAACGACTGTCCGAGATGCTCAAGGGCAAGCGGGTGGGATTTTCGCAGGACAGCGTGGTTTCACAGGCGGCGGTGGTGCTGGACGAAAAGAAGCAGCAGGGGCTGATCACCTCCTTTGAGCCGCCGGTCGCCTATGTGCAGAAGGAGGACCCTTCGGTGTGCGTGGTGGAGCTGGAGTTTGATCTGGCAGCGGTGTTCAGCCGTATTTATCTGACGGCGCATATCTCGATTTAAGGAGGGAAGAGGATGGCGTTAGTTTCAATTCCGACCAGTGCGGATATTTACATCGAGGTCAACGGCACCAAGGTTGCAGCGGCGCAGAGTTACCGAGTAAAATCCTCCCGCCAGAGCCGGTATGTGGAGGCGTTTGGAAGCAGCGAGCCGGTCGGCACGGTGGGCGGTCGGGTGCAGCACTGGATCGAGCTGTCCCGCGTCTGCCTGTGCCGGGCGCAAGGGGTGGACTTTTATGAGCTGAGCGGATTTAACCTGGTAATCGTGCAGCCGGACTGCAAAATCATCTATTCGGGGTGCGAGTGGTCGGACATCACCCAGTCGGCGTCGGTGGGAGAGGTCGTTTTGGAGAAGGTGAGTCTGGTTGCCAGCAGACGGATCAAGATATAGGAGGACAGGGATGAAGGTGTGCAGATTGAGCGCGGCACAGGAGGTGCAGCTAGGGCAGGAGGCAGGTCGGGCATTTGCGTTTTTGTGCGGGCTTGCCGGTGAAGGGATGGACCGGACGCGCAGAGAACAGCTGTGGGCGGTGGCAAACAATGCCGCTCTGCTGCGTTTTTCGCTGAAGGAGGGGGCATATCCGGTGTTTGACAGCGCGGTGGAGCTGCTGCACCGGATGGAGCTGGGACAGATCGCCCGACTGGCACAGCAGTATCAGCAGCGATTTGAGGAGAGAGCATGATGCCGGAAGAAAAGATGCAGGAAAATCTGAATGTGTTTTTGCACAGCAGCTTTTTTGTGCCGCTTTTAAAGAGGATGACAGGGCAGAAGGATGAGCTGTCGGACGAAGGCGCGGGAAAGTATCAGGAAATTTCCCGGGAAATGCAGCGGGAAGAGGAGAAAAAACAGGAGCAGGACCCCAAAGCGCAGCCGCAGGAGGAAGCGCAGCCACAGGTGAGCTACCGCGAGGAGCGGCAGGTTGTGGAGCAGGTGCGGGAGCAACCGGGGTTGCAGGAGATTTCGGACGAGCTGGAACGGCTTTCCGGGCGGTACCAGACAAGGATGGAGGAGTGGCTGGATGACCAATCTGCGATTTAAGGAATATGTTTTTCGCCATAATCCCGCCAGATTGAAGGTCAGCCGCTGCCAGAAGGTCAGTCGAAGCTGCTGCTACGGTGTGGGAGAGCATTTGCAGCTGCTGGGAAACGGACTGACGGTGGTGGAGGGAGAGGGCGAACTATTTGGAGTCGATGCGCTGGAGCAGTTTTGCGCTTTGCAGAAGCTGGCTGGACAGGGCGCAGGTCTGCTCAGCGGAGCGGGTCTTGAGCCGATGCAGGCGGTGCTGGAAGAGGTAGAGATGGTTGGAGTCGGCGGGCAGGAGCTGGTGGAGTATCGGGTCCGGTTTGTGGAAGAAAGGAAAGCAAAGGGATGGAGCTAAACGTTTTTGTGGAGCTGCTTGACGGCAGCCGCAAGCAAATCGGAGGAATGACCCTGTTCTCGTGGGTTTGTTCGGCAGATACGCCCGCAGACAGCCTGAAGGTGCGATGCTTGCAGCAAATGGAAGCGGAAGTTGTCCGCATCGAGGTGCAGAGCGGCGGCAGAAGGCTGTTTCGAGGCTTTTGCGACCGCCAGAAAACCTTTGTTGACGGGACCGGATGCCACACCGAGCTTTGGGGACGGTCGGATGCAGCGGTGCTGATGGACAACGAAGCCATCCCGCAGGAGTACAGCCGGGTAACCTTGCAGGAGCTGTTTGAAAAACACATCAAGCCCTATGGATTTCAAAACGACCTGCCGCAAGCAGCGACGTTGAACTACTTTCGGGTCGGCAAGGGAGTCAGCGAGTGGGAGGCTTTTTCAGACGGCTGTATCCAGGCGCTGGGACAGCAGCCGTTTGTGCATCTGTCCAGAGTGAGTGCAAGGCTGGCGGGCAAGCAAAGCCATCTGGTCGGTGTGCAGGATGCGGTGCTGCGCCTGAGCCGGGTGGTGCGCAGAGAAAAGGTGATCTCACAGGTGTTGCTGCGGGACGAATGGGGCAGGTACAGCACCAGAATCGAAAACCCGCAGGCACAGGGATTTGCCATCCAAAGAAGGCGCTGCCTGATTCCTTCGGCACAGTGGGAGCGTCCGACAGCGGACGCCCAGCGGCGGATGAACCGGTCGATGGAGGGCAGAATCCGCTGGGAGCTGGAGCTGGGAAAGCTGGTGGACTGGGAACTGGGAGATCGAATCCGCGTGCAGCTTCCAGAGGGAGGGTGTGCAGGAAGTTTAATCAGCAAGGAGCTTCAGTATGAGGACGGCAGGGAGCGCAGCCTGCTGATTCTGGAATGAGGAGGGGTATGGATGTGGATTGCAAAGAAGGGCACAGGCAGAAATGTGCAGCAAAAGGAGAGCGGATGGGTCCGGGCGGAGAGCGCAAAGCATGGGGAGCAGTATGTGGTCGGCAGCTGTGAATACCGCCGATTGCAGCGGTGCGCACCGTATGGGATTTACACAAAGCCGCCGAAGGGGACACCGGTGCTGGTGCTGGGTTCTCAGGGCGGAGAGGTCTGTCTGGGTGCGGTCAGCGACCCTTCCGCAGAGGAAGAGCTGTTGCTGGAAGGGGAAATTTTGATTCGTTCGGCGGGCGGAGCCAGCATCCGACTGTGCAAGGACGGACGGCTGCTGCTCAACGGCAGGGAATGGAAACAGGAGGGATAGGGATGGAGCTTCTGTTACAACACGGAGATCACAGCCGCAACGGGCAGGGCTTTTTGCAGGAGGTGGACGGCGCACAGCAGTTGGTACAGCGGGCGATGGTACGTCTGACGGTGCCAAAGGGGAAGTTTGTACTGAATCCGCAGCTGGGAAGCCTGCTGCACACCTTGGGAAGGAGCGCACCGGCGCAGCGGGAGCAGCTGGCATTGGAATATGCGCAGGAGGCGCTGCTGGAAATGCCGGAGGTGCGGGTCGTTGCAGCCAGGTGCAAGCAAGGCACGCAGGCGGACGAGCTGTTGGTAAAGTTTGAGCTGGAATGTACCCTTGCGGACGGTCAGCTGGCGCGGTCGGTCGTGGAGTGGAGGATGAATTTTTAAAAGGAGCAAAGATGACACAGGATTTTTTACAGAAGATGCAGCAGCGTTATGAAGAGCTGACTGGAATACCGGCAGATGAAGCGTCGGACATTGGGATTCGCCTTCGCATCCTGGCAGAACAGCTGGAGCTGCTGTATCAGCAGTTGGAAGAGGAGAAAAAGCAGGCGTTTGCACAGACAGCGACCGGTTTGGCGCTCGAACAGCATGCACAGCAGAAGGGATTGCAGCGAAGAAAGGCGGTTGCGGCACAGGGGGAGGTGACCTTTTCCAGGACGGCTGCGGCGGATGAGCCGATTGTGATTCCGCAGGGCGTTTTTCTGACGGTGCCGTCGGGCAGCATCCGGTATGTGACTGTGCAGCCGGTGACTTTGCAGGCAGGGCAGACGCAGGTCAAAAGCATCGTCCGTTGCCAAACCGCAGGCAAAAGCGGCAATGTGGCAGCGGGCAGTCTGACGGTCATGGTGACGCCGGTGCAGGGGATTGCTGCGGTTTACAATGAGCAGGCGATTTTGTCCGGCGAGGATGCCGAAGGGGACGAAGCGCTGCGCCAACGGCTGCTGGACAGTTTTCGGCAGGTCAGCAACGGGACCAATCAGGCGTTTTATTACGACCGGGCGATGAGCTATCCGGGTGTGCGCTGCGCCAAGGTCATCCCGAGGGTGAATGGAGTGAACACGGTGGGAATCCTGCTGCACGGCGCCGGGGTCAACGAGGCGCTGATCGCGCAGATGCAGGAGGAAATCGGTCAGCTCAAGGAAATCAACGTGGACCTGTCGATTAAAAAAGCAAAGGAAAAGCCGCAACAGATCGAGGTCGAGATAGCGGTAGAGGACGGATACAGCTTTGAGGACATCAGTACGCTGTGTCAGCAGGCGGTCGGCAGGATGATGGAGCGGCAGAAGATAGGGCGGGGACTATTTCCGGCGCTGATCTGTCGGGAGATTTTTACCTGCGAGGGTGTGGAAAATTGCAGGGTAAAGCTCCCGGCACAGGACCTTTACCCGCTGTCGGGGGAAATCTTTACTCTGTCTGACTGTAAGATCAGCCGCATGGCAAAACAGTAGAAGAGGTGGATCGGGTGGATTGCAGAAAAAGAATCTACGAGCGGATGCGTTCGCTCCGGCTTTACCGGTTGGAAGCAGGGTCGATGGTTCGAGCGGAACTGGAAAGCTATCTGTCGGTGCTGGAGCCTTTCTGGCAGCAGGTCGGCAGAGTTTGTGCAGATGCGCTGATTTCTTCTTGCAGCCGGCAGCGGCTGGAGCAGTTTGAGCGGATGCTGGGAATCCCCATCAATCCCAATATCCCGCTGGAAAGACGCAGAGAGATCGCAGCCAGCAGGATGAGCATAGCTCCCAGTGATTTTAACCGGTCAGGACTGGAAAAGGCGCTGGATGCGGCAGGAATCCGGGCAGTCGTCCAAGATAGACCGGGAACAGGGACACTGGTGGTCCAGGCAAATGAGATAGCTGACAGCAACCTGAGTCTGGATGAGGCAAAGCAGGCATTTTATTCGCTGATGCCTGCCCATTTGGAGGCGGAATTTGTGACAGGCGGCTTGGATTTTTCTCAGTTCGAGCAGCTGGGGAAAAGTTGGGCACAGCTGGATGCAATGGACAAAAGTTGGTCACAGCTGGAGATGATGGGATTGCAGCAGTGGAAAGAAAAAGAAGAGGAGGGACAGGATGTCCAGCAGTAACAAGACCAATTATCTGGGACTCAATCAGTTTGTCGGGAGCGATAAGCCGAAGATGGAGGATTTTAATGCGGACAATCGGCTGCTTGATGAGAAGATACAGCAGCACATCCAGTCGCAGCTGCATCTGACCGAGCAGCAGAGGGAACGGTTGGAAAATCCGGGGTATCTCATCGGGAGCTACACCGGCGACGGGACAACAAAGCGTACCATTTCGGTGGCACAACCGATTGGTTTCGGGTTTGTGTTTATGGTCGGGGAAGGGCTGCATTATGCAGTCACTACTCTGGGAGAAAACCACATCTTTTCGGCGGTGATGGCCCCGCAGGGATGCAGCAAAGGGGTCAGCATCACAAGCGGAGGATTTACCGTACTGCAAAGCGGCAGCAGTACGCCGGATGGCAAAAAGAATATGCTCAATCAGAGTGGGAAGAAGTATATTTATCTGATTCTTCCTGCGCTGTAAGCAGACAAAAGGCAAAATAAAAAGAGGCAGACAAAAGTCTGCCTCTTTTTGCAGCTTATTTTTGTGGTTCGGCGTCGGTCAGAAATTCGCTTCGCAGCACTTCTTTGGGCGGTTCGATCTGATAAGCCAGCGTATGCTCGGTCAGCTCGGACAGGGCGCGCAGCTTTTGATTGATCAAATCGCGCATACAGTTGGGAACGTGCTCCTGATGGGCGCGGTGGATGGCAACACACTCCTTGCAGTTGCCGTGGTAACGACAGGCTTTTTTACAGGGACAGTGGTCCTTGTCCTTGTACTCCTCGCGGAACTGGGAGGCAAATTCCTCCTGAATGCGCAGTCCTTCCTGCCGGTTGCCTTTGTGGAACTGCTCCATTGCAGCTTTTTCAATGGGATTGCCGTCGATAATCATAGAAAACACTCCTCGTTGAATGATTGGGGATATAGGTGCGCTTACATATTGGCATATACCAGCAGTGCGATACACTGGTCGAACGCCTTGTCGGAATTTTTTGTGGTGAAGGCGCCGTTGTTTTTGTCGGAGGAAGAGAAGGTGCGGCTGTTTTCCATCAGCAGGAGCGATTGGGTGAACAGGTTCTTTTCTCCGGTTTCCAGTGCAATCAGAGCGGTCAAACCATAGAGGGCAGGCATCTCATAGTTGTATTTTGCGACGACCTTGCCATCGGTGGTGTAGCGTGCGCGGATCCCGTCGCCTTCCACCGCATTTTTGAGCCACTGGAGGGTCGATTTCTTGACTTTACCGCTCTGTGCCAGATGGTAAACGGTCATCAGCGACTGGGTCATATCGACCGTTTGACCAGAATAGCTGTTTTTGTCGGCATTGTACTCATTGTAGTACAGCGGAAAATCACTGCCGATAAAGCCCTTTTCAATGACAGAAAGCGCCTGCTCTGCCAGCTTCGGGGAGTGGGTGGCAGACAGCGCCGAGGGGTCTAGGTCGCTCAAAGAAACTTTGCCGCTGAGCTGATTTCCCGGGAAATAGCGGGCAATCAGCTGCTGCTCCAGCTCCATTGCATCCACCTCATAGCCCTTTTGGGCGGAGAGGGCTTTCAAAAACCGCAGGTCATCGCCGAGATCGCCGGTGGTTTGGTTGGCAGCAAGCCAGTTGCGTTGGGTGTTGAGCAGCTCGCGGTCAAAGGCGGTGGAGGCGTACTCTGCCAAAAGGCTTTGGGCAGCAGAGCTGGTGCGCTTGGAAGCTTCCGCTGTTTTTACTGTGCCGTCGGAAAGCATCAGATTTTTCTTTACATAGTCAGCTGTGGCGTTGGCAGCGGCGTTGACAGCATAATCGAGCAGTGCGCGCACCTCGGAGGCGGATTTTAAGATGCGGGGAATCATCAGCTCCACCTCTCCCTGTGGATTGAGCAGGATGGTGGTGGGGATAAAGTTGATGCCCAGTGTATAGCGGAATTTTAACTGGGTATCGTACAGCGACGGCAGACCCATGCCGTATTTCTTGGCGTAGCTGCTGGCGCTGGCAAGTGTTTCGTCTGCACCGTCGGTGCGGTTGACCAGATACCATTGCACATTGCCGTATTCCTTGAGGACCGGCAGCATCTGCGGCAGGTGTTCAAACTCCTGCTGGCAGTCGGGACACCAGCTTGCCCAATAGGTAATCAGGGTGTACTGACCATCCTTGATTTCAATTTGGGCAGGGTTGCCTTTTTCGTCGGAAAGCTGGTTGTAGGGCAGCTTTTCTCCGATGAGGGTGTTGGTGGGGTAGTGATAGCTCTGGATGCGCTTTTTGGAAGCAGCGGCAGCCGGGGTGCTCAACAGAGCGGGCAGCAGGACCAGGCAGACGCACAGCAGGCTGAGCGCACGGCAAAAAGGTCGATTGGAGGTCATAAGGGTCATCCTTCCTTTTGTTTTATGTTACCTTAACTATACACTCCTGCAGCCCTCTGCGTCAACTAAAAAAAAGAGCTGCCCAATGAAAGGGCAGCTCTTTTAAAAGCGTTAATATCCCATCTGCTCCATCGAAGCGTCCTGGTTGACCCAGCTTTCATAGACGTCGATCAAACGGTAGGTGGTGGCAGTGTCCCGCACGACCACCTTTTCGATGCCGGCATTGATAATCAGTCGTTTGCACATCGCACAGGGGTTGGCGTTGGCGACATAACTGCCGTCCTTGTACTCCAGACCCACCAGGTACAGGGTGCTGCCAATCATCTCCGAGCGGGGTGCGCTGATGATGGCGTTGGCTTCTGCGTGTACCGAGCGGCACAGCTCATACCGCTCCCCTCTGGGAACGTTGAGCTTTTCGCGGGTGCAGTAGCCCAGGTCACAGCAGTTCTGTCTGCCTCTGGGTGCGCCGACATAGCCGGTGGAGATGATCTCGTCGTTCTTGACGATGATGGCTCCAAAGTTGCGCCGCAGGCAGGTGCCTCTGGCGGCTACGGTCTGTGCAATATCCAGATAATAGTTGATTTTATCGACTCGTTTCATATTTCTCTTCCTCCCTTAGGATTGGCAACGAGGCTTACTCCTCTCCTTCATTGAGTAAAAATCCGATGCCCAGCATCTTCGGACCGCTGTTGATAGCGACTGCGCAGCCGACATCCGAAACAAAGTCCGGGGTTTTGCCGATGCCTTTGGCAATCAGCTGTTCCATCTCTTCGCGGGCGCCGGGCTGGGTGCCTTCCAACATCAAGAACGGAGAATCCGCTGCAATACGCTGCTGGGCAATCTGTGCCATCTTCTGTACGACGGCGTTGTTGCCGCGCACCTTCGCGATGATTTTCATCTCTCCCTTGCGGATGCGGATGATCGGTCGGATGCCCAGCGCTTCGCCGACAATGCTGGAAGCACAGCTGATGCGTCCCGACTTTTTGATGAACTCAAAGGAGAAGGCGGTGATGTACAGGTCGATGCGGTCCAGCCAGCCGGTCAGATAGGCAAGAATCTGCTCAACCGTTTTTCCTTCGCGGACCAGCTGCGCAGCCTGCATCATCGGGTAGCCATAGCCCAGCGAAAAGGTCTTGGAATCCAGAATGTGGATGTTAAATTTCCCCTTTGCCTGCGGGCAGTTTTCAAAGAACATCTCTACAGCATCCTGCGCGCGCAGAAAGGTTGCCGAAGCGCTCGACGAAATCCCGACCAGGATGACATCGGTGTAGCCCTTTTCAAAGGCGCTGTAATAATGCTCGCAGTAGGTGACGGTCGGAATCTGCGAGGTCGTTGGGATTTCCTTGGCGTTTTGCATGATGTCATAAAACTGCCGCGGGGTAAAATCCACCCCTTCCATGTAGCCTTTTCCATCGACCGCGATGGGGAACGGAATGATTTCGATTCCAAGCTGCTGTGCAAGCTCATTTGGCAGGTCCGAAGCAGAGTCGGTCATCAATTTGATACGTTGCATACAATCTTCCTCCTTTTCCGGCAACAAAAAGCCGGACATCTTCTCTCTCAAAATTTGGTTTGGCTTTTAATTCTATATAAAAGAGATGGATACAAGCAAAATAGTTTGAATTATAGATAATAGTTTACCGAATCCTGACGGCTGCTTCAACCTTTTTAGAAAATTTTATAATTTGTTCATTCCTCATATCGGGCAGAGCGGCTTTTCTTTTGCGGCACTTTGGCGTATAATAGGGATACAGTACATTACAGAAAGGGTGTTTTTATGTCTGTTCCTACTCCTCACAATAATGCAAACCAAGGGGACATTGCCAAAACGGTACTGATGCCGGGCGACCCGCTGCGGGCAAAGCTGCTGGCAGAAACCTATTTGCAGGATGCTGTCTGCTACAATCAGGTGCGTGGGATGCTCGGTTACACCGGCAGCTACCGGGGCAAGCGCGTTTCGGTGCAGGGCAGCGGCATGGGAATGCCGTCGATGGGCATTTACTCCCACGAGCTGTTCTGTCTTTACGGGGTGGACACCATCATCCGCATCGGCTCGGCAGGAGCCATCGACCCTTCGCTGAAAATCGGTGACATCGTCATTGCGGCAGCCAGCTGCACCACCTCCAACTATGCTGCACAGTATCATCTGCCGGGACACTTTGCACCGGCAGCAGATTTTTCCCTTGCCTGTCAGGCGGCGCAGCTTTGCGAGCAAAAGGGATTTTCCTACAAGGCGGGAACGGTGCTGACCTCCGACTGGTTCTACGACGAGTCGCAGGGTTTGCCGCAGTGGCAGAAGATGGGTGTGCTGGCGGTCGAGATGGAGTCGGCTGCACTGTACATGGAAGCTGCCCGCGCGGGCAAAAAGGCGCTGTGCCTGCTGACCATCTCGGACAACCCGTTTACCGGGGAAGCAGTTTCGGCACAGGTGCGCCAGAATGCCTTTACCCAGATGATGGAGGTCGCGCTGGGTCTGGTGTAGCCAACGCAGAACAAGGGAGGCAGAAAGATGAAACGAGTATTTATCATCGTGCTGGACAGCTTTGGGATCGGAGCGCTTCCCGATGCAGCCAATTACGGCGACCAGGGCAGCGATACGCTGGCAGCGTGCTTTACCAGCGGCAAGCTTTTCGTGCCGCAGATGCAGCAGCTGGGACTGTTTAACATCCAGGGCGTACAGGTCGGACAGCCCTGCCAAAGCCCTGCCGGAGCTTTTGGAAGGATGGCAGAGCGTTCGGCAGGCAAGGACACCACCACCGGACACTGGGAGCTGATGGGGCTGGTTTCCGAAAAGCCGATGCCGACCTATCCCGACGGCTTTCCGCAGCGAATCATCGAGCAGCTGACACAGCGCACCGGCAGAGGAGTTTTGTGCAACCGTCCGTACTCTGGCACACAGGTCATCCACGACTACGGGGAACAGCATCTGCAAACCGGCGATCTGATTGTCTACACCTCGGCGGACAGCGTCCTTCAGATTGCAGCCCACGAGCAGAAGATTCCGCTCGAGCAGCTGTATGAATACTGCCGGATTGCCCGCTCGATCATGCAGGGTGAGGACGCAGTGGGAAGGATCATCGCCCGTCCCTTTGTAGGTGAGGATGCCGAGCATTTTACCCGAACGGCAAACCGCAGGGATTTTTCTCTGCTGCCGCCGCAGGACACCCTGCTCGACTGCCTGCAAAAGACAGGTCTGCAAACCATCGGAGTGGGAAAAATCTCGGATATATTTGCCGGCAAAGGCATCAGCCAAAAGATTGTCACCCACTCCAACGATGAAGGGATGCAGCGGACGCTGGAGCTGTGCAACAGCGATTTTGAGGGCTTGTGCTTTGTCAACCTGGTGGAATTTGATATGCTGTACGGTCACCGCAACGACCCGGTCGGTTACGCACAGGCGCTCAGCCGCTTTGATAGCCAGCTTGGGCAGCTGTTGGGATTGCTGCGCGAGGAGGACCTGCTGTTCATCACCGCCGACCACGGCTGCGACCCGTCCACCCCATCCACCGACCACAGCCGGGAGTATGTCCCGCTGCTGTGCTGCGGAAAATCGGTTCGGGCAGGGGTGGATTTAGCCACCCGAAGCTGCTTTGCAGACCTTGCTGCCACCGTCGGGGAATATTTTGACCCGGCATTTCCCGGGAAATTGCAGGCGGGCAGCTCCTTTTTACAGCAGCTGCTGAAATAATAGTTTCATCCGAAGGAGGTGTGGACGATGTATGAAAAGCGATTGATCGAGCTTGCTCTCAAGGCAAGGGAAAATGCCTACTGCCCGTATTCCGGCTTTGCGGTGGGTGCAGCGCTGCTGTGTCAGGACGGCACCATCTACACCGGCTGCAACATCGAATCTTCCGCCTATACGCCGACGGTCTGTGCCGAGCGGACCGCCTTTTTTAAAGCGGTTTCCGAGGGAAAACGGGAGTTTGTCTGCATTGCGGTGGCAGGTGGAAGAAAGGACGCCGACCTGCTGCCGATTACCACCCCCTGCGGCGTCTGCCGTCAGGTGATGATGGAATTTTGCGACCCGCGCAGCTTTTTGGTTTTCTGCGCCTCGTCGCCCGAGCAGTATCAGGCGTACACCTTAGCACAGCTGCTTCCAAAGGGCTTCGGTCCGTCCAATTTAGGTGTTTGATATTGTAATATAAATCAAAGCAAAAATTCAGAGGAGGAAATTTTCATGCAGAAGTACGAGTATAAATTTGTAGAGGTACCCAGCACACCGGAAAACAAGGAGAACCCGGAAGGATTTTCCCCATTTAAAATCATCGCGCAGGTGGTCAGCGCAGAATCGCACAACGGCTGGCGGTTAAAACAGATTATCGAGCCAAAGCTGACGGTGATGGGTGCGCACAATTTTCTGGTGGTGCTGGAAAAGGAAGCCGGCAGCGCACCGTCTGCAAGATAACAGGGTCGGATGAGCGACCGATTTTTGAAAGCTGAAAGGAGCATTTCATGGAAAACCTGTCCAACATCTCGGTGATACGGGATGTGCTTACCCGCCACGGATTTTCCTTTTCCAAGGGTCTGGGGCAAAACTTTCTAATCAATCCCACCGTCTGTCCGCGCATGGCAGAATCGGGAAATGCGCAGCCGGGCTGGGGAATGATTGAAATTGGAGCCGGTGTCGGCGTGTTGACCGCAGAGCTTGCCCGTCGGGCGGACAAGGTGGTCTGCATCGAGATCGACAGCCGCCTGCTGCCCATCCTGGATGAAACGCTCGCGGAATTTGACAACATCAAAATCGTCAATGAGGATGTCCTCAAGGTGGATTTGCACAAGCTGATCAGGGAGGAGTTTGCCGGGATGCCGGTAGCAGTCTGCGCAAATCTGCCCTACTACATCACCTCGCCCATCATCATGAGCCTGCTGGAAGCTCGTCTGCCAATCGTTTCACTGACGGTGATGGTGCAGAAGGAAGCAGCCCAGCGCCTTTGTGCGGCTCCCGGCAGCCGCGAGGTGGGTGCTGTGTCCATCGCGGTGCAGTATTACAGCCAGCCGCAGGTGCTGTTTCAGGTATCGCGCGGCTCCTTTATGCCGTCGCCGGACGTCGATTCGACGGTCATCCGCCTGGATGTCCGCCAGCAGCCGCCGGTGCAGCTCAAAAAGGAGGAGGACTTTTTCCGAGTGGTCAAGGCAGCCTTTTCTCAGCGCAGAAAAACCCTGCCCAACACCCTCAGCGCGGGACTTGCCATCCCCAAGCAGCAGGCGCTCGACCTGCTCGAACGGGCTGGAGTCGCCTCCAATCTGCGCGCCGAACAGCTGTCGATGCAGCAGTTTGCCGATATTGCTAACGCCTTATAATAAAAACCCACAGAGCCGAAAAACACTCTGTGGGTTTTTATTTGCATTACAGGAAAAAGGCAGGGGATTTGTCCGGTTTCTGGAAGTTTTCCAGACACCAGGCGACCGTTTTTTGAAAGCCCGGGTCGGTAAAAGCTTTGGAGCCAAGCGGGCACAGCCGCACACAGGACAGACAACGCAGACAGAGCGAAGCATCCACCTTGGTTGGGTCGTTGCGGTCGATGGCGCCGACCGGGCAGTTGTTGACGCACATTCCGCAGCGGATGCAGCCGTTGGTGGTCTGCGGAGCCATCGGAGCAGAAGGCTTGCGCTCGCGGTACGGGCGGGAGCCGGGCAGGGTCTGTGCAAGGGTCGGCACAGCTGGGCTGGCAGAAAGCTTTTGAGCGACCTGTTTGCCGAACTCCTCTGCCAGAGCAAGGTCCTGGGCGTTGGGTCTGCCGGAAGCAATCGCAGTTGAATAGGAATGTTCCCCGATGCAGGCTGCGGCTGCGGTCACCACAAAGCCGTTTTCCTCCATCAAATCCTGCATCTCCACCAGGCAGTCGTCAAAGTTGCGGTTGCCGTAAACGGCGGCAAGGATACAGGCAGTCTTTTCACCGGTGACATACTGCGCAAGATATTCCCGCACCAGCAGCGGCATGACCCCTCCGTAGACCGGCGAACCGACCACGACCAGCTGGTCCGAAGCAAAGTGCAGCTTGCGACTGCGGGCGTTGGGCAGGGTGAAGTCGTACTCCTGCACAGGGATGTCAAACGCCTTTGCCAGCGCTCTGCCGATGGCACGCACCGTCCTCTGAGTAGTTTTGGTGCTGCTGAAATAAACCAGAGATACCTCTTTGAACATAAAAAATTCCCCCTTTGCCACTATTATAGCATTGGGGGAAAGCAGCCGCAAGTGCGGGTGCAGGCAGCTGTTTGCAGGAGAAAATCAGCGCATTGCCAGTGCATCGCGGAAGATGACCTTGCCGCCGTATGGATAAAATTCGATGCCGGAAACGCCCGAGCCCATCACAAAATAGCTGGTTTCTGCCAGCAGGGGAAAGGCGACTGCGTCGTCCATCAGCATTCTTTCGGCGTCGGCATACTGGTTTAACAGCTGCTGTCGGTCGTGGGAGCCATTGAGCGAGGAAAGCAGGGTGTCATACGCTTCATTTTGGTAGTGGGAGATGTTGGATGTCGAGGAGGAGGTAAAACGTTCCAGCAGGTCGGCAGGGGTATTGGCGGATGCCTTGAGCGGAACGAGTGCGACCTGATAGTCCCCCAGGCTCAGCCGGGAGGAAAGCTCGTCGCGGCTGACCTCGACGATGTTGACCGAAACAGCCAGCGCCTGCTGCCAGCCCTGTTGGAGCAGACCGCACATCTCCGGGATCTGGCTGTCGGAGGGGACCAGCAGCTGAATCTTGCGCAGGGTGTCCGCCTCCAGCTCATCCATGCCGGCGCGATAAGCGGCGTAGGCCTCCTGCGGGTCATAGAGGTTGTTGGTGGTGACCGAGGTCTGGTCGATGTACGGCTGGGTGAACAGCGAGATGGTTGGCGGAATCAGGCGGTCATAGACACGCAGGTTTTCCTGCCGGCTGTTCTGCAAAAAGCTTTCCAGCGCGCTGCGGTCGATGGCGCGCAGGAAGCCCTGGCGGACCTGTTGATTGGAAAAGGCGGAGTGGTTTTGATTAAAGACCAGCGCCCAGACGGTGCTCTCGGCGGTCTGGCAGCTCATCCCTGCCTGCATGGCAAGCTGGTATTGTTCATAGTTTGCCTGGCAGCCGTCCGCTTTACCGTCCATCAGCAGCTCGAAGGTGGAGGGCGGCTGTTCGCCCCGCTCCTTCTGCGCGGCGGTCTGGACGTCGCGGTCGACATAAAGATAAACGCCCGGGGTGAGCACCTGCTCGGCAGCATAATACTTGTCGTTTTTCTTGAGATAGATGCGGCTGGAGTTGTCCCACTGCATCAAAAAAAACGGACCGTTGGAGTAGGACTGCTGGATGGTGGAGCCGTATTTTCCGTTGGCGCTTTCAAACAGTTTCTGGTTGCAGGGCATGGCGGAGGAATGGGCAAGAGCTTCCAGAAAAGCCGGGTCGGCATAGTTCAGCGTAAAGCGGACGGTGTGGTCGTCGAGCGCCTGCACACCCAGCGAAGAAGCATCCAGCTGACCGCTGAGTACCTGCTGACTGTTTTTGATGGAAGAAAACATCGAAGCAAAGGGAGAGGGGTAGATGCTGTTAAAGATGCGCTGAAAAGCAAAGACAAAGTCATGTGCGGTGACCGGCGTGTTCTCCTTGTCGTCCCATACCATCCCATCCACCAGGAAAAAGGTGTAGACCTTCTGGTCGTCGGAAACCTCATAGCGCTCGATGGCGCCGTTGGTCAGCTCACCGGAGGGCTTTTGGCGCATCAGTCCTTCCATCATATTGTAGATGACCAGCTGTTCGTTTTCTTCGCTGGCAAACTGCGGGTCCAGACTCTCGACTCCGTTGGAGATGTCGTAGCGGACCAGTGAGGAGCTTTCCCGACAGCCGCTCAACAGCAGGCACAGTGTCAGCAGCAGGCACAGGACACCCAGACCTTTCTTTTGAATACCCAAGGCAGAACTCTCTCCTTTTTATCGTTTGGTGATAGAACCTGTTTTACAAAATATTGCCGCCCGACGTGCAAAATGTGTCGAACGGTCTATTTCAGTTTATCATGTGAGGAAAACAAATGCAATTCCAATATTATGAAACTTTCCTTACTTTAGCAAAGAAAAGCGGATGCAATTTGTGCAGCAGGCTGTTTTTCTTTACGAATGATTGCAATTCACAGGCAAAGATGCTACCATGTGAATTACAGAAAAACAGCTGTGTGTACAGGACGGAATTCTTTGGAAGAATCCGCGCTGTTTTTCACCCGCCGGCAGGACGGGTCTGCCGAAAGCAAAAGGCAGGCATGACCTTTTGCGGCGGAATGTGTGTAATCCAAAAAAGAGAGGACGGTACAAGATGAACGTAGAAAAAATCTTTGGTACCCGCGTGTTTGATGACAGCGCAATGAAAAAACGACTGCCGCAGAAGGTCTATCAAAGCCTGCTGCGCACCCGCAGGCTGGGACAACCGCTGGACCCGCAGATTGCAGATGTGGTGGCGTGTGCGATGAAGGAGTGGGCACTGGAACAGGGTGCGACCCACTATTCTCACTGGTTCCAGCCGATGAACAATTTTACTGCCGGAAAGCACGATGCCTTTTTGACCACCAACGGTGGACAGGGGGAGATTGCGATGGAGTTTTCCAGCAAGGCGCTGATTCAGGGCGAGGCGGATTCCTCCTCCTTCCCCTCCGGCGGCTTGCGGGCAACCTTTGAAGCGCGCGGCTACACCACCTGGGACCCGACCTCTCCGGCGTTTGTTCGGGACGGCACCCTCTTTATCCCAACCGCCTTCTGCTCTTACAACGGAGAAGCACTGGATGCCAAGACCCCGCTGCTGCGCTCGATGAAGCAGCTTTCCAGGCAGGGAGTGCGTCTGCTGCACGCGCTGGGAAAAACCGATGTCAGCCGCATCACCCCGATGGTGGGTGCAGAGCAGGAATATTTTCTGGTGGATTACAAGCTGTACGATCAGCGGCTGGATTTAAAAATCTGCGGAAGGACTTTGTTTGGTGCAAAACCCTCGAAAGGTCAGGAGCTGGACGACCACTACTGCGGACGTCTGCGCATTCGCGTCGGGGAATTCATGCAGGATTTGGACAAAAATCTGTGGGAGATGGGCGTCGGTAGCAAAACCAAGCACAACGAAGCGGCGCCTGCCCAGCATGAGCTGGCACCGGAGTATTCCACTGCCAACATTGCCTGTGACCACAACCAGTTGATTATGGAAACGATGCGCACCCTGAGCAAAAAGCATGGGCTTGCCTGTCTGCTGCATGAAAAACCGTTTGCAGGCATCAACGGTTCGGGCAAGCACAACAACTACTCGCTTTGTACCGACACAGGGGAAAATCTGCTGCGACCGGGCAAAAATCCCGAGAGCAATCTGCTGTTTTTGCTGATGCTGTGCGCCTTTATCCGCGGAGTGGACCTGTATGCGGATCTGCTGCGGATGTCGGCTGCCTGTGCAGGAAACGACCACCGTCTGGGTGGAGGCGAAGCACCGCCGCCGATCATCTCCATTTTCCTGGGAAATCATCTGACGGCTATCCTCAACCACATTGCACAGGGGAGCGACCCGGCAAAGGTCAACCCCGAGGAGATGGACATTGGAGTGGACGAGATCCCCAATGTCACCCGCGATGAAACCGACCGCAACCGCACCTCACCGTTTGCCTTTACCGGAAACAAGTTTGAGTTCAGAATGGTCGGCTCCTCCCAGTCGTTGGCATATTCGGAGGTGGTGCTCAACACCATTTTGGCGGATTCCTTCGAACAATTTGCCAATCAGCTGGAGCCGCTGGAGGGGGAAGCGGTCTGGCAGCAGGTACAGTGTATCATCCGCGATACGATGCGCAGCCACGGCAGGGTCATCTACAACGGGAACAACTATTCCGAGCAGTGGGTCATGGAGGCACAGCGCCGGGGACTGCCGATTTTGCGCACCTCGGTGGAGGCGTTTGCAACTTTGACCGAGCAGAAGAACATCGAACTGTTTGACCATCACCACATTTTTTCTCCGAAGGAAACCGCTGCCCGCTATGAGATTCAGCTGGAAAATTACATCCATGTTTTGCAGATTGAAGCGTCCACCATGCTGGAGATTGCCAAACGGCAGATCATTCCGAGTGTGATTGGATATTCCGGCAAGCTGGCAGAAAGTCTGCACCGTCTGGAGCAGTGCGGACTGCATCCACAGCGGTTGGAGAATCACCTGCGGATGGTGAGCGATTCGACCGAGAGTGTGATGGCATTGACCGAGGAACTGGAAACAGCGCTGGAACAGGCACAGGCACAGCCGCAGCTGTATCAGTGTGCGCAGCAGATGTCCCGACAGGTTCGTCAGGCAATGGAAAAGCTGCGGGAAAAATGCGACGCACTGGAGATGGTGGTGGACCGCCGCGACTGGCCGATGCCCACCTACACCGATCTGCTGCACCGCATTTAATGGAAAACCATGTAACAGAGCAAGAAAAAAGGGAGCCATTTGGCTCCCTTTTTTTGGTCCTGATAGGAAGAGAAAGCTTTTCCCAACAAGCGGGTGGTTAATCCTCGTCGGTGGTAAAATCTTCCATCTCTTTAATTTTATTGTTATAGGTGATGCGGGTCAGCAGCAGGCTGACGAAGAAGGAGAAGACCTCGGCAATCGGAAATGCCAGCCAAACCTGATTGAGGGTGCCGATGCGGGAAATGATCCATGCGCAGGGCAGCAGGATGACCAGCTGGCGCAGCACCGAGATGAGCAGCGAGTTTTTACCTTCGCCGATGGCTTGGAAAAAGTTGGAAAAGGCGATGCCCAGACCGGCAGCAGGGAAGCACAGACTGATGGTGCGCAGAGCGGAGATGCCGATGTCCATCATATCTGCGCTGGCGTTGAACATCATCAGCAGGTATCTTGCACCGAACTGGAAAATCAGCAGACCGACCAGCATGATGCCAAAGGCAATGGCGCAGGTGAGCTGAAGGGTGTGCATCAGACGCTTTTTGTTGCGTGCGCCGTAGTTAAAGCCCATGATGGGCAGTGCGCCCGCACCCAGACCGAAGACCGGCATAAAGACAAACGACTGGAGCTTAAAATAGACACCCAGAACGGCGACCGCTGCCTGCGAAAAGACGATGAGGATGTTGTTGAGCGCCATAATCATGACAGAGCCAATCGACTGCATGATGATGGAAGGAAAGCCGACCTGGAAGATGTCGCGCACGATGGCGCCGGAAAAGTGAAAGCCTTTGAAGGTGATGTGTACCGCGTGCTCCTTGCGCACCATGACATAGACGGCGTACAGCATTGCCAGAATCTGACCGGCAACGGTGGCAATCGCTGCACCGGTGACACCCATGGCAGGCAGACCGAACCAACCAAAGATAAAGATGGGGTCAAGGATGATGTTGGTGATGGCGCCAATCAGCTGGAAGACCATCGGGTAGAACATATTTCCGGTTGCCTGAAGGGTTTTCTCCAGATTGATTTGGATAAAGCTGCCGAAGGAGAAGATGGTGACGATGGAGGTGTAATCGACGCCCATCTGGATGACGGTGGAGTCACTGGTGAAGGCAGAGAAGAACATCCGGCAGAAGAACAGTCCGAACAGTAAGAAGAGCAGCGATTCTGCCAGAGAGATCAGTACGCCGTGGGTAGCGGCAGCACTGGCTTCCTGTTCGCGGCGTTCACCCAGACGGCGGGCAATCAGAGAGTTTAAGCCGACGCCAGTGCCGACGCTGACAGCAATCATCAGGTTCTGTACCGGAAAGGCAAGGGAAACAGCGGTCAGCGCGTGTTCACCGATCTGTGCGACATAGATGCTGTCCACAATGTTGTACAGCGCCTGAATCAGCATGGAGAACATGGCAGGCAGGGACATCGAAAGCAGCAGCTTGCCAATCGGTTCGGTGCCCATCTTGTTGTGGTGGTGTTTTGGGGTAGAATTGTCTGGCATAAAAACGTCCTTTCTATTTTTTCGTATGTCGGACAGAAAGAAAACAAGCAGACTTTCTGTCAAAAAAAGTTTAACCATTAAACAGTTATTTATTATTATAGCATAGGGAAAACGAAAGACAAAGAGGGACCAAAACGGAAGAAAAAAGTTCTGTCAAAATCAGTAAAAAAATTCTTGTGGGTGCAAACAGACTTGTGTATAATGAAAGTAAATCAACAACAGGAACGGTCTGCTTTTGGGACCGAAAAGAAAGGTAGAAGCAATTATGGCAAAAGTATATTGGAAGGGCTCCACCCTGCTGGCTCCGGTGTCTCCGACGATGGTTACCTGCGGCAGCTGGGAAAAACCCAACATCATCACCATCGCATGGACCGGGATTGTCAATTCCCAGCCGCCGATGACCTACATCTCGGTGCGTCCCAGCCGGTACTCCTATGAGCTGCTCAAGGAAACCGGAGAGTTTGTCATCAATCTGACACCGGCACAGCTGGTCCGTCAGGCGGACTGGTGCGGTGTGCGCTCCGGCAGAGATGAGGACAAATTTGCTGCCTGCAATCTGACACCGGTGCGCGCCAATCACCTGGATGTGCCGCTGATTGCAGAATGTCCGGTCAATCTGGAGTGCAGGGTCAAAAGCGTGACCCCGCTGGGCAGCCACGATATGTTCCTAGCGGAGATTGTCGGGGTGGACATCGACGAGGAATATCTGGATGCGGACGGCAAGCTGCACATGGACCGCTGCGGACTTGCCTGCTATATGCATGGGGAATATTTTGAAGCGGGCAAAAAGCTGGGCAGCTTTGGATACAGCGTGCGCAAAAAGCCGAAGGCTCCCCAGAAAAAGCGCAGCGGACCGGCAGCAAAAGCGCCTGATAACCGCCCGAAAAAAAGAAAAATAAAAAAATAAATTTTTTTCAAAAAAGTGTTGACAGATGCAAATCTCGGTGCTATAATAATAAACGTTCCAGTGATTTGCGGATATGGCGGAATTGGCAGACGCGCTAGATTCAGGTTCTAGTGAGGTTAAACTCATACAGGTTCAAGTCCTGCTATCCGCACCACGAACAAAAACGCTTCGGTCGAATGACCGGAGCGTTTTTTCGTTCTCTGAAAACCGATGGAAAACGAAATCGGTACAACCAGCTTTCCAAAGTAGATTCTTTTTTATTATATAAGCCTCATCATCAAACAAGCCCGTGCAAAAAACATTTTTGCACGGGCTTGTTTTTAAAATATTGTTTTTGTAGTGAACCATCAGCCAAGGTGGGTCATGCCTTCCAGGCGGTCCAAAGGGAACGGCGGCTGTGCGACCGGTTTCATGGCGATAGACATCAATTTTAAAGGATTATCATCTGCGGCAACTCGATTGGAAGAAAGCTTGCCACACTGACGACAGCGGTGGATGATTGCCCACTCGCCGTTTTTTCTCACCCAGACGGCAATCGGCTCCATGATTCCACCGCAGCAGGACGCTCGGTCACCTGGCTCCTCATCGACGTGCAGGCTGTGCAGGCAGTTGGGACAATGGTTGCGATGGTCGCTGCCGGCTCCGTTGGGTCCTACCATCCAGCCACAGACCTTGCAGGTAAAGCTGTCGTGGCAGGCATGGGTTCGATAATATCCTTTTTCGTACTGTTTTCGTTTGTTTTCTCGGTTCATAATGGGGATTCCTCCTAAAAGTGAATGGTAAATTCCTTTGGGAGGTCTGCCATTGATTGTGTAGATGCAAACCTCCCGGTTAGCAAACAATCTCCGAAGCAAACAGATTCAACATAAGGCATCTCCTTCGTTATTTTGAATATCGGCGCACAAATTGTACGCTGAAAAAAAATTGTAGCACAAGCCCTATGAATCGTCAAGCGGGATGTTCACCTTCTTTTTCTTGACACCACCGGTGAAGTTTGCTATAATAGCAAAAATTTACCCACAGATACACAAGTGACAAGGGAGGCAGAAGGAAATGGCAGAAACAGGGTACCCGATTTTGGAGTTTGACCGCGACCCAAATGCCAAAATCAACCCGGAGATGATGGCAGAGGGGCAGTTTTCCACCGACAAGCTGGTCATCACCTTTTTCCCGGAGGTGATGGAGCAGCTGAAAGCGGAGGGAAAAATCCGGCTGGAGCAGACCATTTCCGGGGAAAATCCGATTTTGGTCTATCGTTTTACCGATGCGGATGTCCTGATTATCCTGGGCGCCATCGGTTGTCCCGCCTGCGCCGGCACCCTTGACCAGCTGCACGCCATGGGCATCCAGAAGGTGATGTTCTGCGGCGGCGGTGGCGTGCTGGACCCTAATATCGGGGTGGGACAGCTGCTGCTGGTGGAAGGAGCTATCCGCGACGAGGGCTTTTCTTACCATTATATCGAACCGTCCCGCATCATCTACACCGAGGAGCCGGTCACCCAAAGGATTGCCGATTATCTGAAGGAACATTCGGTGCCCTATCTGCGCGGGCTGACCTGGACGACCGATGCCATCTTTCGGGAAACACAGACACGCATCGAAAACAGACGGGCAGAGGGCGCCAAAATCGTAGAGATGGAGCAGGCGGGCTGCATTGCCGTTGCGCAGTTTCGGGGATTTTCCTATGGAGCGCTGATCTACGGCGGGGATGACGTTTCGCAAAAAGAATGGGACAATCGGGGATGGCGCAGCCGCCAGAGCATCCGTTACGATTTGATTGAGCTTTGCAAACAGCTGACAAAGGTGCTGTAAAAGATTTTTTATACAAAGCAAGAAGGAGGAAACGAGCATGAAGCAATTAAAGTTGGTTCTGCCAACATCGGCAGATGAGCAGGAAGTTTGGGGATACCGCAAGGAATTTTTGGAGCAGGGCAGCAGCCTGGATGGAAGCGGCGGATTGGCAGAGGCAGAGAGTTTTGCACAGTGGTACAGCAAAACGCTGGCAAACCGCTCGGAGCAGACCGTTTGTCCCGGGCTGGTTCCGGCAACCACCTTTCTGGCGGTCGATGCGGATGGCAAGCTGATTGGAATGATCGACATCCGCCACCGGCTCAACGAAGGACTCCTGCGCTTTGGCGGCAACATCGGGTACAGCGTGCGCCCTTGCTGCCGCAGACAGGGTTATGCCACACAGATGCTCGCACTGGCTCTGGAGGAGTGCCGCAAAATGCAGATGCAGAAGGTGCTGGTCACCTGCAACAAGGAGAACATCGGCTCGGCAAAGACCATCCAGAAAAACGGCGGTGTTTTAGAAAACGAGGTGGCAGGAAAAGAGAACGGCGAGGACCGCATCACCCAGCGCTATTGGATTACCCTGTAATCAGAAGAGAAAAAACCGGACTGCGCCCATTTGGGAGCAGTCCGGTTTTTTTTACATGTGCAGACGCTTGTGCAGCTCCTGCCAGGTGTCCCGACCGACGAACAAGCCAAGACCGGCAAGATAGATGACGCTGACAGCAGCACACAGAACAGTTGGCCAGAGGATGGTGGTCCAGCGCGGCAGCAAAAACAGCAGCGGGATCAGCCCAAAGACCGCCGACACCACCATGTAGATGATGTAGTTGGAGATACTGCGGTGTCCCATTGCTGCGATGATGGCGATGACCACCATGGCAAAGACGCACAGCGCAGGGATGACGTAGTTAAAGGACCAGTGACCAAAACCGGTCATCAGGTCGAACAGGACCACCACGATGCCCACGGTGACCACCTGGTACAAAACATGTTTGCAGAAGGAGCTGCGCTTGCGGATGGCTTGCGCCACCGTTGCCCAGCCTGCGCCTACGCCGGCAAGGACAAACAGCGACCACCAGCGCTGCGGCCAGATCAGCAGGTTGAGGGTCAAGCAGATGACACAGACGGCGATGGACAAAAACAGCGACAGACGAATCAACAGGTTGTGCCGATGGTAGATGGTGGGAAGATAGGGGAAAATCTCATCATCGTAGCCCGGGTAGCTGCGGCTGGCGTCCTCCTCGGTGAGGATGCTTTGGCACAGCGGGCAGTGTTCGCGGTCAGACGGAACATAGACCTTGCATTTTTCACAGTATTTCATCGCAGATCAGCCTCCAGCTTATTGGATTGAATCTCCACCGGGATACCTGCCTGAGTCAGCTGACGGAAAAAGTTCTTCTGCACATTGGTGCTGAAGAACGCCGAGGTGAAGCTGACAGTCAGCTCGGAGCCGTAGGAGCAGATGCACGCCTGAAGCTTTTCGGTGCTGACAAAGACATCAAATCGCTTGACAAAGGGCTTTGCAGCCTCGGGCAAATCAATCTTTCCGATGTTGGAGATGCTGCCCGCCATATAGGATTCGCTGATGGCATCGGCGGACCAGAGGATGAAATCCTTGATGACCAGCGGGATGGCGCGCGCCACAAAGTTGTGTTCGGCGCGGGAGAGAGCAGCCATGCGCGCACCCAGCTTGTCGGCAGTCAGCTCGCGGGCAAACGTTTCCTTGACATGGGCAATCACGTCCTCCAGCGTGCCGGGACCTTTGGAAAAGTTGTAGCCGACCTTAATAACGCCGAAGAAGTTGCGGGAGGTCTCCGACTGAAAATAGTTACGCAGGTTGACCGGCACATCCAGCACCACCGGGTTTTTCTTTTTGCGCAGCGGAATCTCCTGGTCAAAGGCAATCAGCATCATGGCAGTCAGCAGCACTGTCAGGGTGGTCCCGTAGGATTTTGCCAGCCGCAGCACCTCCTTGACCGGCATGATGCCCTCGATAATCTTCAGCCTGCCCTCCGGCACCCGCACGCCTTTGAGCTGGCAGGAACGGTGGTTTTTGGTCGGCTTAATCTTCTGGTGCGGGTCGTAGTATTTTAAAAAGCTGTCTTCGTCCCGCTCGGAGACGGAGGCATCATACTGGATGCCTGCCATCAGCTCCTCCGACAGCTGCGGATATTTGATGGACAGGTAGTTGCACACCAGGGTTTTTAAAAATTGCAGCGCACCGGTGCCGTCGGTCAGCGAATGGTAGACCTCCAGATTGATGCGATTGCGCCAGCAGGTGACCTCAAACAGCAGGTTGCGGCTGGCAGGGTCGTACAAAGGACCGCAGGCAGGGCGGTACTCCGGCTCCACTACCGGCACAAGGTCGGTTTTTTCCAGGTAGTACCAGAACAGCCCGTGTTTGAGCACGCTGCGAAAGATGGGGAAGGTTTCCAGCGTTTTTTCGGTGGCTTGCTGCAAAATCTCCTGCTCCACCCGCTCGTTGAGCTGGCAGGCAAAGCGGAACACCTTGGTGTCCTGCTTATTGCTGGTGGGAGGGAAAATTTTGGCGGCGTTGTCCAGCCGGTTCCAGTCAGAAGCTCGTTCACTCAAGCTCGTTCACCTCTTTATCCATGATAACAGTTTCTTCGGGTTCGTCCTCCTGGTCGGCGACCGAGGCAAGCACCTGCCCAAAGCTGTCCGAGCGACCGCTCAAAAAGTCGTTGATGTAGCGGTAGGTCCTCTTAACCGGTTTAAAGCCGGGACTCAGCGACAGAAAGCCGTGCAGGGCATCGTGGATGCGGTGAATCTCGACGTCGTTGCCAAATTCACGCAGCTTTTCGCCGTAAGCCTCTCCCTCGTCGCGCAGCGGGTCGAATTCGGCGGTGATGATCAAGGTGCGCGGCTGGTCGCTCAAGTCGCTGCACAGGATGGGCGCATAGTAAGGGTTTTGCAGGTCCTCGTCGCTCGAGCGGTAGAGCGCCATATAATCGACCATCCGCTTGGAGGTCAGCAGGTAGCCCTTGCCGTTGGTGCGCACCGAATCGAAGGGAGAATTTTCCGTGTGGTCGTTGTTGGTGGCAGGGTAGAGTAAAATCTGCTGCCGTGGGAGAAATTCCCCGCGGTCGCGCGCCATCAGCGACACCACAGCAGCCAGATTGCCGCCGGCGCTGTCGCCAATCAGGGTGATTTGGTCGGGAGTGATGCCCAGTAGGTCGCTGTGGGTAAACAGCTCCCTGGCAGCAAGGTAGCAGTCCTCGGGACCGGCAGGGAAGCGGTGCTCCGGCGCAAGGCGATAGTCCACCGACACCACCGTGTGGCGGGTCAGCCGCGCCATGTCAGTGCAGACCTTGTCATAGGAGTCGATATTGCCGGTGACCCAGCCGCCGCCGTGAAAGAACAGCAGCACCGGAAAAGGTCCCTGGGTGTCGGGCGCAAAGATGCGCACCGGAATCTCGTGGTCGCCTGCGTTGATTTCGTGGTCCCATATTTTGTAGGACGGGCGCAGCACATGCGGGTGTGCTGCGTTGACCACCGTGCGCTGGAGGCGGTAGCCGTTTTTCTTGTCCAGCAGCTCGGGGTAGGAAAGCGCCTTTAATGCGGCGCGCATGAAAGAATTGATAGCCATAAAAAAGATAACATCCTTTGCTTGGTTGACTTGGTGGAGGCTCCTGTCTTTTGACAGAGAGCGTAGGGTTTCTTTTCTATATTATAGCGGATAACAGGCGCAAAACAAAGCATCATTTCCCATCTGTTTTGAAAAATTTAGCCGCACTGCTCTCTTTTCGGGCAAGGGGTGTAAAAATAGTGTAAAAAGGTGTCGGAAGATTTGAAAGATACACGCGGATGCTGTATAATAAAAAAGTATGTATCCTTTTTTAAAAGGAAGGACCGGAAACGAAAGAGAACAAACTGATAGAGGGAAGTGTGCGTTTTTGCCGGACGAAATTTATTATGACAACAGTGCAACGACCAGGACGCGGGAAGAATCCGCAAAACTGGTCTATGAGATGCTGACCGATTGCTACGGAAACCCTTCTTCGCTGCACCGCAGAGGATTTTTGGCGCAGCAGCGGCTGGACAAGGCAAGGGAACAGACAGCGGCAACGCTGGGCTGCCAAAGCGGGGAAATCTATTTTACCAGCGGCGGCACCGAAGCGGACAACATCGCCATCCTGGGAGCGGCAAGAGCGCAGCAGCGGATGGGCAAGAAAATCGTTACCACCGCCATCGAACACGATGCGGTGCTCAATACGGTAAAATTTCTGGAAGGGGAAGGCTGGGAGATCGTTCGCTTAAAGCCGGACCGGGAAGGAAAAATCACGGCGCAGCAGGTGCTGGATGCAGTGGACAATCAGACTGTGCTGGTATCCATGATGGCGGTCAACAATGAGGTGGGCAGCGTTCTGCCGGTGGCGCAGGTCAGCCGACTGCTGCGCAAGGAGTACCCGCGGGTGCTGCTGCACTGTGACGCGGTGCAGGCGTGGTGCAAACAGCCGCTGCGTCTGGGCAAGGCGCTGGACGTGGACTTTCTGTCGGTCAGCGGGCATAAGATTTATGCGCCCAAGGGCTGCGGTGCGCTGTACGTCAAAAAGGGCAGCCGCCTGCGTCCGGTCAGCTTTGGCGGCGGGCAGGAAAAGAATATCCGCCCGGGCACCGAAGGGATTGCCAATCTGTGTGCGATGGGTCTGTCTGCCCAGCTGCTGACCGCAGAATCGGCGGAAAATCACAGCAGAGTGACCTTGATTCGGGATGCGCTTTTGGAAGGTTTGACAAAACTGCCCGACATCTGCATCAATTCCCCTGCCGACGCGACACCATATATTTTGAACTTTTCCGCATTGGGTGTCCGTTCGGAGATCATGCTGCATTTTCTGGAGGAAAAAGGCATCTATGTTTCCAGCGGTTCTGCCTGTGCAAAGGGCGGAGCCAGCCACGTTTTGCAGGCGATGGGTCTGGAGCGGGAGCGCGCGGACAGCGCCATCCGCCTGAGCTTTGGGCGTTACAACACCCCGGAGCAGGTGCCGCTTTTTCTGGAGGCGCTGGAGGAAGGACTCAAACGCTTCCGCCGTTAAACAGACAGAAGATTGAATGGATTTTATTGTTACTTACCCAAAAGGAGTTCATTATGAAAGAAGTTATTTTGCTTAAAAACGGCGAGATTGCCCTGAAGGGACTGAATCGTCACGCCTTTGAGGACCGCCTGATTAAAAACGCACGCCGCAAGCTGATGCCGGTGGGAGAATTTCACTTTAAAAAGGCGCAGTCCACCATCTATGTGGAGCCGCAGAGCGATGATTATGATTTAGACGAGGCAGTGGACCGCCTGCAAAAGGTGTTTGGCATTGCCGCTTTGACCCGCGCCTGCGTGGTGGAGAAGGATTTTGAGCTGATCTGCCGCACCGCAGCCGAATACCTAAAGGAGGAGCTGGAGGATGCTGCCACCTTTAAGGTGGAGGCAAAACGTTCGGACAAGAGCTTCCCGATGAAGTCGCCGGAAATCTGCGCCGGCGTGGGCGAGTACCTGCTCGAGCAGTACCCGCATTTGCAGGTGGATGTTCACCAGCCGGATGTAGTGGTGATGGTGGAGGTGCGCGACTATGCGGCATACATCCACGGCAGCCAGATCAAGGGTGCAGGCGGTATCCCGGTGGGCAGCGGCGGCAAGGCGATGCTGCTGATTTCCGGCGGCATCGACAGCCCGGTAGCGGGATATATGATGGCAAAACGAGGCCTGGAGATCAGTGCCATCCACTTTGTTTCCCCTCCGTACACCTCCGAGCGTGCCAAGCAGAAGGTCATCGACTTAGCACAGAAGATGTGCTCCTACTGCGGACGCATCAAGCTGCACATCGTTCCCTTTACCGAAATCCAGGAAGCCATCCGCGACCAGTGCCCGGAAGACCTGTTCACCATCATCATGCGCCGGTATATGATGAAGATTGCCTGCCGCGTGGCAAGACTCAACGAGTGTGAAGCGCTCATCACCGGCGAGAGCGTCGGTCAGGTTGCCAGCCAGACTATCCAGGCAATCGCCTGCACCAACGAGGTCTGCGATATGCCGGTCCTGCGTCCGGTCATCGGTATGGACAAGGATGAAATTGTGCTGATTTCCCGCAAGATCGACACCTTTGAAACCTCCATCCTGCCGTATGAGGACTGCTGCACCGTCTTTACACCAAAGCATCCGCGCACCAAGCCGCAGCTGAAGTTTGTAAAATATGCCGAGGAGCAGATGGACAGCGAGCAGCTGATTCAGCGGGCAATCGACGGCATCGAGCTGCTGAGCATCTCCAATTCCTAGGCGCGGGCTTTGCACCAAAAGAGCAGAAAAGAGCTTTTCCGGCGGATAAAAGCAGGATTTACCGCTTGAAACCGTGGGACATTTGTATTATGATTTCCTTAAGAGAAACTGTGACTATAACCAAAGCAGCAAAATTGAGGTGGATACATTGAAAGTTTATATCGTTGGGGTGGATACCGGCAGTCCGTCAGGGCTTTTGGCATCCCCTTATATGGAAAAGGAGCTGAACGTGCTGGGCTACCAGGTCGAACAGTTTCCGGCAAAGGATGCCGACAGCCTGATGCAGGCACTGATGCAGTGCGCCCAGCCGGATGCGCTGATCCTGTGCCCGCTGAGCGGAAATTTGCCGGCGGATGCTGCCTGCATCCATGCCGCTGCGCAGGTATGCCAGAAGCCGCTGGCGCTCAATCCCGGGGTGGCAGCACATCTGGTCAAGCGCGCCAAGCTCTCTGAACAGCAAGCCGAACAGCTTGCCTGCCTGCCGCAGGATGCCAGGGTTTTCCCCTGCCATCAGTCGGCTCTGCCGGGCTTTGAGGTTTCGGGCGGCGGGTTCCACATCGTTGCCCTGCCCAGCGACCAGCAGGAGCAGACCAGCCTGTTTTTCGGCTACCTGTTCCAGATTTTGAAAAAAGCAAGCGACACCCCCTGCTGCGTTCGTGTGGCAAGGGTGATGGAGCTAAACGCCGGACAGGTGGAAGCTGCACTGGAGGACCTGCTGGCAGCGCAGCACCCGTGTGTGGCGGTATACGCTAAGCGTTCGGAGGTCATTGTGCGCATCTGTGATAACGCCGAGGACCGCCAGCAGGCAGCACAAAACTGCAACGCCGCACTCAAGACAGTGGAGGAGCGGTTGGGCAGCTGCATCTACGGAATCGACGTCAACAGCATCGAGCACGCGGTAGCGGCAGGGTGCGCACAGAAAAATATCCGCCTGGCGTTTGCCGAGTCCGGTTCCTCCGGTCTTGCAGCCAAACGCTTTTCCAATGCAGACAGCGAGGGCAAGCTGGTATTTTCCACCTATTCCTGCCGCCCGGAGCAGATGGATTTGGAAAAACTGGGAATCAATGAGAAGATCGGAAAGACCTTTGGACCGGTCAGCGCAAACGTTGCCGCTGCGCTGGCGCTGGGAGCTTCCAAGCAGAAGGAAAAGGAGCTGCTGGGCTTGAGCATCAGCCTGCCCAACTCCTCCTTTAAAAGCAGGAAGGCGTACATCGCCGCTGTGCTGGACGGAATGTGCATGATGGAGGAACTGGATGCCGGAGCCTACCATTCGCTGACCCAGATGACAGCGGACGCAGTCGCGAGACTGTTTAATTTGGCACGCAAGATGCTGGAAAGCTACCCGCAGCCGCCGCAGGGCAGCTGTGATGCCGAGCAGGCGGTGTTGCAGGGAATGGATGTCGTTCCCCATGCCCAGCCGGCAGCGGTGCAGATGCCGCAGAGCCAGCCGGCAGCAGGACACCGCAAAAAAGGCAAAAAGGCGCAGCCAAAGGAGCAGCCGCAGCAGAACCAGCCGGCGCCTAAAGCGCCCAAAGGTATCAAGGGGATTTTTTATCGCATCTTCCCAAACCGGGACGACAGCAAATTTGATAAGGTACGGAAGATTTTGCTGTGGGTCTGCCTGTGTGTCTTCATCGGCTCGATTACCTATCTGGTGGATTTTGGCGCACAGAACAAAAAATCGCAGGAGAACATCGCAAGCCTGCAAAGCCAGATGGAAAAAGCCGAGCAGGATGTGGCGGACGGTAAGATCAACGCCTCCAACATCGAGGGGTATCCCAATGATTATCTGCCGAAGTTCTACCCATTCTATCTGGAGAACGACGACATCAAGGGCTGGCTGAAGATTGACGGCACCAACGTCAACTTCCCTGTGGTGCAGACCTCGGACAACGACTACTACCACCGCCTTGGCTTCAATGAGGAGTACGACTACTATGGTACGCCGTACATCGACTGGGAAGCAGATGTCAAAAAGCCCAGCACCAACATCACCATCTACGGACACAATATCCGAAACGACGGTCAGATGTTCAACGACCTGACCAAGTATAAACAGCTCTCCTTCTACAAGGAGCATCCGCTGGTCTCCTTTGACAGCGTGTACAAGGAAGGCACCTATAAAATCTTTGCTGCCTTCATCACCAACAACCTTGCCGAGCACGACAATGGCAACAAGTTTTACTACAACGCCTTTGTCGATGCCAAGGATGAGGCGGACTTCAACAACTTTGTCAATGAGGTCAAGCGCCGCAGCATCTTTGATACCCCGGTTGATGTGGAGTATGGGGACGAACTGCTGACCCTGTCCACCTGCACCTATGAATTTAAGGATGCGCGTTTTGTTTTGGTGGCGCGCAGGGTGCGGGACGGCGAGGACACCAAGGTGGATGTCGAGCAGGCAGTGGTCAACGACGACGCCTACTATCCGGCAGTCTACGCAGGTGCGGCAGAGTACGCCAAAAAGCTGGGCAAGGTCAAGAGCATCACCATCGACGGTCAGCGTGAGATCACACTGGAGGTCGGACAGACCGCGACCCTGACCGCTTCGGTCAAACCGGCGGATGCACCGATCAAGACCTGCAGCTGGGATTCGAGCAACACCTCGGTGGCAACCATCGACAGCTCCACCGGCGTGGTGACAGCGGTCGGCGCCGGTACCACCCAGATCACCGCTTCGGCGGATGACGGCGGCTTTGTTGATAACATCACCGTTACCGTAAAAGGAAATGGATTGGAGCTCAAGGGCATTTCGCTGAGCTCGACGGCACTGAATCTGAAGCCGCAGCAAACTGCGACCCTCAATGCCGTTCTGGACCCGGAAGGAGCGCAGGCAAGCCTAAACTGGAAGAGCAGCGACGAGAGCATCGTCCGCGTCAGCGGAAACGGAGCTTCTGCCCAGTTGACGGCAGTCAACGCAGGCTCGGCGCAGGTGACCGTTTCTTCTTCTGACGGCAAATTCACCGCCGCCTGCCAGATCACCGTTTCCACCTCCTCTCAGGAGGCACCGGGCATCGTCTTTGCACAGACTAATATGAGCCTGACGGTGGGTCAGCCGCAGAATATCAGCCTGACCATCACGCCAAGCGGTGCGGATGTGGGCAAAATCAGCTGGAACGCCAGCAGCGATGCCATCTCGGTACAGGAAGGCTACAATGGAACCGATGTGGTTGTTACCGGTGTGAAAGCAGGAACAGCAGTACTGACCGCTTCCACCGAGAGCGGATTGCAGGCAAGCTGCACCATCACCGTCAAGGAGGAGGGCAGCACCGATACCACCGGACAGGTCAAGCTGAGTGTCAGCCCGCTGGTGCTCAATGCCGGAGAAGAAGGTCAGCTGCAATATGCGGTGGACCCTTCCGGCACACAGCTTACCTTTACTTCCAGCGACCCGCGTATTGCCGATGTCAACGACAAAGGATATGTGACCACCATCATCCACCTCGATCAGACCACCGATGTCACCATCACCGTCAAGACAGCGGATGGCAGCGCCTCGGCACAGACCACTGTGACGGTTATGGCAGCCGGCGGCTCGTCGCAGGGCAGCCAGCAGGGTGGTCAGACACAGGGACAAAACCAGAACCAGGGTTCCTCGCAGGAGCAGGGAACACAGGCGGACCTGGGATTGTACTCGGAAAGCAGCTGGGAATCGGTTGAGGTCGGCTACACCAAGCTTCTGCCGCTGCACGTCGGACTGGCAGAGGGGGATGTCACCATCAAGTGCAGCTCCAGCGACCGCAGCATCGCACAGGTGGACAATGAAGGAATGGTCACCGGTGTAGGTCCGGGCAGTGCGACCATCACCGTCACCGCCACCGACAACAATACCGGGGATTATCAGACCATCACCGTTGAGGTTGAGGTCGAAGGCAGCGGATTTGGATATGGAACCAGCGACCCGCAGCCGGACGAGGAGGATGACTCCCGCAGCTCCGGTGAAAGAGGATAGTTTTATACCGTTTTTATAACAAAAGGACAGCCGTATCCGGCAGCACCAAAGGTGCAACCGGACGCGGCTGCCCTTTTTTCGGCTTTTTTGCCAAGGGCAGGAATGGGAATTCATAAAGTATTTTCTTTATTTATATTAAATAATACTAAGTATTCACTATACATTTTAGCATAAGTACTAATTTTAATGAATATATATTGATTTATTTTAGGAATATGTTAAGATTCCTCTTAAGGGCAACAAAAATTATGATGAGGGGGAAGATTTTATGATGGACACCACTTACAGCAGAAAGGAAATCCGCAAGGAGATATTTGCCTTGATTCTGCCAATCATTATGGAGAACGTTTTTCAGGTTTCTGCCAGCTTGGTTACCGTTGCGATGATTGGACGATTGTCTCCTCTGGACATTTCTGCGCAGGGCATCGTTATGCGAATTACCGAGACCTTAAACTCGCTGTTTCGCGGGGTTGCCATTGGCTCCACCGTTTATATTGCCAAGGCGTATGGCGCAAAAAGCATGGACCAGTGCTTTAAGGTTTTTAAGCAGACGCTCATCTCCGCCGTGCCGATGGCGATTCTGTTCGGCTCGGTCCTGTTTGCACTTCCTACCCAGTTTTTGCGCATCCTGACCGACAGCAGCGAGCTGCTGACCGTCGGTGCCGGTTATATGAGATTGACAGTAATGGGTCTGCCGTTTGTTGCCATCATGGCGCTGGTGACCTCGGCATTTCAGGGACACAGCAACACCAAGACCCCGATGATGATTGCGATGCTGGTCAACATCAGCAACATCGTTTTAGGATATATCCTCATCTTCGGCGTTGGCGGCATCGGCGGCTTTGGTATCTACGGAGCGGCAGCAGCTCTGACGATGGCGCAGGCAATCGGTGCAATCACCGGTCTGGTTTTACTGTTTAAGGGTCCCTACAAGGTTTTTTCTGCCGAGCAGCTCAAGGAAAAGATTTTCCACTACGACTGGAAATGTATCAAGGATGTTTATTCCACCGGTATTCCGGCTGCAATCGAAAATTTTTTCTGGCAGTTTTCTGCCATCATTATGAGCCGTGCCATCCTAACCTACGGCGAGGTCAGCTTTTCCGCTTACCAGATTGGATTGCAGGCAGAGTCGATTTCCGGCATGGCGACCTTCGGCTTTGGTGTGGCGGCAACCACCTTGTCCGCAAAAGCCATCGGAATGCGAGATGCCGACCTGTTCCGCAGCTACTTTAAGGAGGACGTCTGGCTGTGTACGGTCATCAGCATCTTTACCTCCCTCTCACTGATTTTGATGCCGGGTATCTTTATGTCAATGATGACCAACAACGCCGATATTCAAAAGATTGGGATTGTCTATGTGTTCATCATGGGCTTCATCCAAATCCCGCAGAACCTGTCGGGCATCCTGAGCAAAACGCTGCTTGCCTCCGGCTATAAAAACACCCCTATGATCGTTTCCTTTGTAGGCATCTGGCTGATCCGCATCCCGCTGGCTCTGCTGGTGACCTATGTTTTGAAATGGGACGTATTCTTTATCTGGCTGTGCATCGCGCTCGACCAGATTGCACGCTTTATCATCAACATCTGCATCATGAAGCGCAAGAAGGTTTTGCAGACCGCCGTCCGCTAGAAAAAGTAAACAGCACAAAAAACAGGCAGGAGAGAAGTTCTCCTGCCTGTTTTGTATGGAAAGGGAAAATATTATTCGTCGAGCTTGAGCACTGCCATGAAGGCCTCCTGCGGAACCTCCACCGAGCCGAGCTGGCGCATCCTCTTTTTGCCTTCCTTCTGCTTTTCCAGCAGCTTTTTCTTTCGGGTGATGTCACCGCCGTAGCACTTGGCAAGGACGTCCTTGCGGAATGCCTTGACCGTTTCGCGGGCGATGATTTTGCCGCCGATGGCTGCCTGAATCGGCACCTCGAACATCTGGCGCGGGATATTCTCCTTGAGCTTTTCTGCCATCTTGCGGGCACGGGCATAGGCGCGGTCGGCATGGACGATAAAGGAGAGGGCATCCACCACCTCGCCGCTGATCATGATGTCCAGCTTGACCAGCTTGGACTGCTGGTAGCCGGCAAACTCATAGTCAAAGGAGGCATATCCCTTGGTGCGGGATTTGAGCGCATCGAAAAAGTCGTAGACAATCTCGTTGAGCGGCAGCTCGTAGTGCAGCTCTACGCGGTCGGTGTCCAGATACTTGGTATCCTTATAGGTGCCGCGGCGCTCCTGACACAGCTCCATGATGGTGCCGATGTAGGAGGCGGGAGCGAAGATGCTGGCTTTGACATACGGCTCCTCTGCCGATTCGATGTCCGCCGGGTCGGGGTAGTTGGTCGGATTGTCGATCATCATCACGCTGCCGTCGGTCATGTTCAGCTTGTAGATTACGCTGGGAGCGGTGGTAATCAAATCCAGGTTGAACTCTCGTTCCAAACGCTCCTGGATAATCTCCATGTGCAGCAGTCCCAAAAATCCGCAGCGGAATCCAAAACCCAGCGCCTTGGAGGTCTCCGGTTCAAAGGTCAGCGAAGCGTCGTTGAGCTGCAGCTTGTCCAGCGCATCGCGCAGGTCGGGATATTTTGCACCGTCTGCCGGATAGATACCGCAGAAGACCATCGGGTTGACCTGACGGTAGCCGTCCAGCGGCTGTTTGGCAGGAGCATCCACCAGGGTGACGGTGTCGCCGACGACGGTGTCCTTGACGCTCTTGATGCTGGCGGTGATGTAGCCGACCTCACCTGCGGAAAGTCCGTCGGTTGGGACCAGGGTGGTGGCGCCCATGTAGCCGACCTCGACCACATGGAACTGTGCCTTGGTTGCCATCATCAGGATGTCGTCGCCCGGGCGCACGGTGCCGTGCATCACGCGGATATAGACAATGACGCCCTTGTAGCTGTCATAGTAGGAGTCGAAAATCAGCGCCTGCAAAGGAGCGTTCGGGTCGCCGGTGGGAGCGGGGATGTCGGTGACGATGCGCTCGAGCACCTGTTCGACGTTGAGTCCGGTTTTAGCGGAGATGCGCGGTGCATCCAGCGCCGGGATCCCGATGATGTCCTCAATCTCATGGCAGACCATATCGGGGTTGGCACTGGGCAGGTCGACCTTGTTGACCACCGGAACGACCTCCAGGTTGTGTTCAACGGCAAGGTAGGTGTTGGCAAGGGTCTGTGCCTCGATGCCCTGGGAGGCATCCACCACCAGCAGTGCGCCCTCGCAGGCAGCCAGCGAGCGGGAAACCTCGTAGTTGAAGTCCACGTGACCGGGGGTGTCGATGAGGTTGAATTCATACAGGTTGCCGTCCTGCGCTTGGTACTGGACCTTGACAGCGCGCGCCTTGATGGTAATGCCGCGCTCACGTTCCAGGTCCATGTTGTCCAGCAGCTGGTTTTCCATCTCACGCAGCGAGATGGCCTGTGTCTTTTCCAGGATGCGGTCGGCGAGTGTGGACTTGCCGTGGTCGATGTGGGCGATGATGCAGAAGTTGCGGATACGGGACATATCCTTCTGCTGATTGTCTGGCATGGGATCTCACCTTTCTATAATGGGAAAAATACATTCAAAAAATTAGCCGTTTCGTCCTGCCGCTTTTGGAAGCCGAGGACGAAGGGAAACTACCATAAATTGTACCACAGCACCGCCTTTTGGGGCAAGGGGGCGTGCGCAGTTTTTCGGAGCAGGCGATCAGTTTTTGCCGGTCAGCTGCTGCAGCTGTTGCTCCCATTCGTGGTAGAAGATGCCTAAGCTACCGCGGTAATGCTCCTTCCAGGGCTTGTTGCGCCCGTAGTAATGGACGATGGCGGTGTTGCTGCGCACCCAGTCGAGGGTCAGCTTTTCCGCTGGTGGCAGATGCAGATTTTTCAGCCGCAGATATTTTTCGCCCAGATTGTAGACCAGCGGGTCGAGCGGGACGGTGCGGTCGGCATACAGGGCGTTGAGCACATCCTGGTCGGGCAGCAGCAGGGTGGCTTTGTGTGACTGGATGTAGTTGATGATGGTTTGCGGGGATTCCTTTCGCAGCAGCGCAAGGTTCATCATCATCACACCGGAATTGAGATATTTTGCGTGCTCGGACAGGTGCAGCCGGCGGCGGTTGAGTTCGCGGAAGGTGCGGCTTTCGATGTGGGAGGCAGCAGCAAACAGCTTGCCGTCAAAGTCAATCTGGTAGAGCGAGCGCAGGCTGTGCAGGACAACCAGGTCCGGGTCCAGGTAGAGGATGCGCTCAAGTTGCTGCGGAAGGTAGCGTGCAGCAAACAGGCGGTAGTACATCTCGGTGGGGTAGCGGTCGGAAACGGGAGCGTTTTGCAACAGGTCCTCCGGCACCTGAACATTTACCAGCTCGGTGCGGGGAAGCAGGGCAGACAGTGAGGCAAAGTCCTCTTCGGTCAGGGTGTTGTTGACCACATAAACGGTGTATACGCCCTCCGGGTCCGATTGGGAAAGGGAGTAGAGCATGACGCTCAGAACCTTGAGATAGTTACGGTCGAGGGTCACTAAAATGTGATAAGGAAACATCATATTCCTCCTTATTTAAATTCCGGTTTGAGCCGATGGCGGATGCTGTGCAAAGATTTCCAGAAACTGCTGGGCAGCCCAGCTTAAACTGCATCCTTTTTTGCAGACAGCAGCGATGCGGGTGTGCAGGTCCTCTTCGGACAGTTCGCCGTACACCATGTTGTGATGCGGCATGATGCGGTAGGCGGACTGCGGGACTACCGCAACTCCAAGCCCTGCCTCTGCCCACATCAGGGTGGTGCGGGCATCGTCGGCAATGCAGAAGACCTGCGGGGTAATCCCCTTTTGCTCGCACAGGGAGAGCAGGATTTTTTCAAAGCGGCGGTAGAGGATGACCGGTGCGTGTCCCAGCAGCTCGAGGGAGATTGGCTGACCGGAGGGCATCCCTGCGGGAAAAAAGGAGGCAGCTCCGGCGGCAATCATCGGCTCGGGTGAGAGATAGAGGCAGTTGAGCTGGTCATTATGAAAGGGTGTGCGCACGATGGCAAGCTCAATCAGCCCGGATTCCAGCATTTCCATCAGCTCAAAGGTGTTGCCCTCGTGGATGGCAAAGCCAATCTGCGGATACTTCTGGTGGAAGGCGGGGATGCGCCAGCCCAGCAGAGAGGCGCCCGAGGAGGACACCGTCCCGATGTGCAGGGTACCGGTGAAGCCGGATGCCATCGCAAGCATCTCCTTGCGGGTCAGCTCGCTTAACTCCAGAATGCCCTGCGCGCGCTTGTAGAGCACCCGTCCGGCTTCGGTGAGCGCAATGCCGCGGGCGCTGCGCTCGATCAGCGGCAGGTGAAGCTCCTCCTCAAGCAGCTTCATCTGATAGCTTAGCGGCGGCTGGGAAAGGTGCAGCTTTTTGGCAGCGGCACTGATGCTGCCCTCCTCGGCGATGGTGGTAAAATACAGCAGCTGACGGATGTCCACTCGTTTGTCTCCTTTCCGAACAGGCATACAGAAAAGATATGTCAGCCATAGAAATAAAATATTTTTTATAGGGGAAAAAGTATGCTATAATCATATCATATCGCACGATGCGGATGCAATGGAGGAAGAGGGAAGAACCATGTTAAAGTTAGCAAAGTTTTTAAAACGATTTCGCAAGGAAGTCATCATCGGACCGATTTTCAAGCTGACCGAAGCCATCTTCGAGCTGATCGTTCCGCTGGTCATGGCAAAGATCATCGACGTCGGCATTGCCAACGGCGACCGCGCCTATGTGCTGAAGATGGGCGGCGTGATGGTGCTGCTGGGACTGGTGGGACTGGGCTGTGCGCTGATCTGCCAGTACTGCGCAGCGCGCGCCAGCCAGGGCTTTGGGACGGTGCTGCGCTCGGAGATGTTTGCTCATATCAACAGCCTTTCCCACGGGGAAATCGACCAGATTGGCACCCCTTCGCTGATTACCCGAATCACCAACGACGTCAACCAGCTCCAGCTGGCGGTCGCGATGCTGATTCGTCTGGTGGTGCGCGCGCCGTTTCTGGTGATTGGTGCAGCGGTGATGGCGGTGATGCTCGACTGGCGGCTGTCGTTGATCTTCTTTATTGCCGGACCGCTGGTGGCGCTGGTGCTGTACCTGGTGATGAGCCGCTCGGTGCCGTTTTTCAAAATCATCCAGCGCAAGCTGGACCGCCTGTCGCTGATTACCCGCGAAAATCTGTCGGGTGTGCGGGTCATTCGCGCCTTTTCCCGACAGGAGCAGGAGAAAAAACGCTTCCATGAAGCCAACACCGACCAGATGGAAACAGCCATCTCGGTCGGACGGATTTCTGCGCTGCTCAACCCGTTGACCAGCGCGATTGTAAACCTTGCCATCGTAGCGGTGGTCTGGTTTGGCGGCGTGCGGGTGCAGGCAGGCGGGATGACACAGGGCGAAATCATCGCCTTTGTCAACTACCTCAATCAGATTCTGGTTGCGATGATCGTGGTGGCAAACCTAGTGGTCATCTTTACCAAGGCATTTGCTTCGGCAGCGCGTGTCAACGAGGTGCTGGAGATGCACAGCTCGATTGTCAACAAAACAAATCAGCCGGTGCAGCCGGTGCAGGACAGCCCGAAAATCTGCTTTGAGCAGGTCCGTTTCTGCTATCCTGAGGCGGGCGCCGATGCGCTGTCGGACATCAACCTGACCATCCGGCGCGGGCAGACGGTGGGCATCATCGGTGGTACCGGCTGCGGAAAATCTACTTTGGTCAACCTCATCCCACGCTTTTATGAGGTGAGCAGCGGCAGCATCCGGGTGGATGGGACCGATGTGCGCAGCTATCCCATCCCACAGCTGAGAAAGAAAATCGGCATGGTGCCGCAGCGGGCGGTGCTGTTTTCCGGTACCCTGCGGGAGAATATGCAGTGGAACAAGCAGGATGCCGGCGATGAAGAGATCTGGCAGGCGCTGCGGGTGGCACAGGCGGAGGAATTTGTGCGCAAGCTGCCGGACGGGCTGGACACCCGCATTTTGCAGGGCGGCGAAAACCTTTCGGGCGGACAGAAGCAGCGGCTGACGATTGCCAGGGCGCTGGTCGGCTCGCCGGAGATTCTGGTGCTGGACGACAGTGCCAGCGCACTGGACTTTGCCACCGATGCTGCGCTGCGGCGCGCGATTGCCGATTTGGATCAGGAGATGACGGTGCTGATTGTCTCCCAGCGTGCAAACACAGTGCGCTACGCCGACCGGATTGTTGTACTGGACGACGGAAAAGCGGTGGGCATCGGCACCCACGAGCAGCTGCTGGAAAGCTGCGAAGAATATCAGGAAATCTACTGGTCGCAGAATGAGCGTGTTTTGGCAAAGGAGGAAGCATAATGGAAAACAGAAAAGAAACCCTTGCAAGGGTCCTCCGGTTTGCAAAGCCATACCGCTGGTATCTGCTGGCAGCTCTGGTCAGCGCAGTGCTCAGCGTTTCGCTGACCTTGTATGCGCCGGTGCTGATTGGTCGGGGAATCGACCAGATCATCGCGCCCGGCAAGGTGTATTTTGACAACCTGCTGCCAATTTTGATCGAGCTTGGCATCGTAGCAGTGCTGGCAGCAATCTTCCAGTGGCTGCTGACCCTGTGTACCAACATCGTCACCTATAAGACGGTGCGCGACCTGCGTTCGGCTGCATTTGAACATATGGAGGAGCTTCCTCTCTCCAACATCGACAGCCGCCCGCACGGCGACATCATCAGCCGCATCATCAACGACATCGATTCGGTCTCGGACGGGTTGCTTCAGGGCTTTTCCCAGCTGTTCACCGGAATCATCACCATTGCCATCACACTGGTGTATATGCTGGCAATCAATTTCAAGGTAGGTCTGGTTGTGGTGGTCATCACGCCGCTGTCGCTGTTTGTGGCATCCTTTATTGCAAAACATTCCTTTGATATGTTCCGCCGCCAAAGCGCCATCAAGGGTCAGCTGAGCGGATGCATCGAGGAGCTGGTGGGCAACCAGAAGGTAGTCAAAGCCTTTTCCTATGAGGAGCGCGCCCAGCAGCAGTTTGACCGGATCAACCATCAGCTGTACGACGTAGGGGTCAAGGCGCAGTTTTATTCTTCGCTGACCAATCCCTGCACCCGCTTTGTCAACGGAGTGGTCTATGCGGCGGTTGCCATCGTCGGCGCGCTCTCCTGTATTGCAGGCGGATTTTCGGTGGGTGCGCTGTCCAGCTTTTTGACCTACGCCAACCAGTACACCAAGCCGTTCAACGAGATCTCCGGCGTCATCACCGAGCTGCAAACGGCAATCGCCAGCGCCAAGCGGGTGTTCGACATCATCGATGAGCCTGTCCAGCAGCCGGACGAACCGGATGCGGCTCATCCAACCGGCTGTGAGGGTCAAATCGAAATCGACCGGGTCAGCTTCTCCTATGAAAAGTCCCATCCGCTCATCCGTGATTTCCACTTGCAGATAAAACCGGGTCAGAGAATTGCACTGGTCGGTCCGACCGGCTGCGGCAAGACCACCATGATCAACCTGCTGATGCGCTTTTACGATGTGGATGCAGGAGAGATTCGGGTGGACGGGCAGCCAATCAAAAAAATCGGCAGAGACTCGCTGCGGTCGCTGTACGGTATGGTGCTGCAGGACACCTGGATGTTCAAAGGCTCGGTGCGGGACAACATCGCCTACGGCAAGCCCGATGCCACCGATGAGGAGGTTGTTGCAGCGGCAAAGGCAGCCCACGCACACAGCTTTATTATGCGTCTGCCGCAAGGTTATGATACCGTGCTGGCAGAGGACGGCGGAAACATCTCGCAGGGACAAAAGCAGTTGCTGTGCATTGCACGCGCCATGCTGACCAAGCCTTCGATGTTGATTTTGGACGAGGCGACCTCGAGCATCGACACCCGAACCGAAATTAAAATCCAGCAGGCATTTGCCCAGATGATGGAGGGTCACACTAGCTTTGTGGTGGCACACCGACTGTCCACCATCCGGGAGGCGGACTGCATCCTGGTGATGAAGGACGGACAGATCATCGAACAGGGAACCCACCAACAGCTGCTGGAGAAAAAAGGATTTTATCATCAATTATATAACAGCCAGTTTATCCAGACAGAAGCATAGAGGACAACAAATCACAAAGGGTTCCGACCATCCGGTCGGGACCCTTTGTCCTTTTGCTTTTTAAAAATGGTCAAAGAGAATCACATTCCTTTTGCAAATCGACAGATAAATTGAAATCAAATAAACTTTTTTAAATAATATTGACTTTTAAAATAAACAAAACTATAATAAGTTTATAAAATAAAAGGAGGATAAAAAATGAAAGAAGGATGGGAACAGCTGGACGAACAGCAGCTTGCACAGGGGTATTTTTTTGACCGGCAAAAGGAATGTTGGGTATGCCTGGACTGCCTGAAGGAGTTTGACCGGCAGGAAATCTTTGCGTTCGACGGTAAATTTTATACAGCCCAAAAGGCGGTGCAGCTGCACCAGAAAAAAGAGCACCCGGACCGACTGCATAAAATATTGGAAGAGGAGAAAAAACTGCTTTCGCTGACCGAAAAGCAGGAACAGCTGCTCGAGCGGTTTGCAGCAGGGATGACCGATGCACAGATTGCAAAGGAGTTTGGTGTTTCTGCCTCAACGGTGCGCCACCAGCGCTTTGTCTTTCGGGAGCGGGCAAAGTCGGCAAAACTTTACCTTGCGGTGTGGCAGATGGTACAGCAGGGTCGGGAGCAGTTAGACAGAGGAGAAGAATTGATTGAAATTCATGGAGGTGCGACCATGGTGGATGCGCGTTATGAAATTACCCAACAGGAGGAACAGAAGATTTTGTCGACGGTGTTTGCGTCGATGCAGCCGCTGCGCTTAAAGACCTTCCCGCCAAAGGAAAAAAAGAAGGTAGTGATTTTGCGCACGATTGCCAAAGAGTTTGAGGAGGGAATCCGGTACAGTGAGGTGCAGGTAAATGAAATTCTCAAGGACATCTACCCGGATTATGTCACTCTGCGCCGGTATCTGATCGAGTACGGATACCTGGAGCGTACCCGTGACGGCTCTGCCTATTGGAAGAAATAGGGGATTTGTCATTTTCCCCAACAAACGGGCAACGGGATAGGGCAACTTTCGGTGAAAAAATGAAACGGCAAGCAAGTATGGCAGAGAAAACGAGCAAAAACGAGAGATTTTAAGCGTGAGCGGGATATAAATTAAATTTTCGACTAAAAAGACCTTGACAACCTTTTATCGTTTGTTTATAATAGAGAACGTTGATTTGTCATCATTGGATTTTTACGGAAAACCGATGATATAAATTGTATTCGATACAAATGAAACAGGAGGTACCATTCATGTCTACAACAATGCCAAAAGCACAGAACATCACCCGTAAATGGTATGTTATCGACGCTGCAGACAAGCCGCTGGGACGCACCGCTGCCAAAGCTGCTGACCTGCTGCGCGGCAAACATAAACCGATTTTTGCTCCACACGTTGACTGTGGTGACCATGTCATCATCATCAACGCTGAGAAAGCTGTCCTCACCGGTAAAAAACTGGTTCAGAAGGTTCACTACCATCACTCCGGCTGGATTGGCGGTATGAAAGAAATCCGCTATGACAAGCTGATGAAAGAGAACCCGGAAAAAGCAATGATGCTGGCTGTTAAAGGTATGATTCCAGACACCACCATCGGCAGACAGGCTCTGACCCGCTGCAGAATCTACAGAGGCAGCGAGCACAACCATGCTGCACAGAAACCAGAACAGCTCTAATTGGGAAGGAGGACAATGAATCATGTACGAATCTAAAGCATACTTCTACGGCACCGGCAGAAGAAAACACTCTGTTTCCAGAGTAAGACTGTACCCAGGTACCGGTAAAGTTACCATCAACGACAGAGACATCGACGAGTACTTCGGTCTGGATACCCTCAAACTGATCGTTCGTCAGCCATTTGAAGTTACCAACACTGCTGGTAAATTTGACGTTGTCTGCACCGTTCGCGGCGGCGGCGTTTCCGGTCAGGCTGGTGCGATCCGTCACGGTATTTCCCGTGCTCTGCTGCAGAACGGCGATGAAATGCGCCCACTGCTCAAAAAAGCAGGTCTGCTGACCCGCGACCCAAGAATGAAAGAGCGTAAGAAGTACGGTCTCAAAGCCGCTCGTCGCGCTCCACAGTTCTCCAAGAGATAATTTCCCTTTCGGGGTTTATATCTGCCAAAAAGCCTTCCTTATGGGAAGGCTTTTTGTATATCCGGGGATTTTGTGCAGCTCGCCAGGGCTTTTCACACAAGAATTTAGAATATGATAAAAAGGAAGAGTAGAAATCGGTTAGGTGGAAAACCCGCTGTAGGAGTGGAGATGAATATGATAAAATATCTTTTAAAGCTAAAATACATCATCGTATTTCAAGTTTTTACCGCACTTCTTTCGATCGTCGGTATCGCTAGTATGCCATACGTTGTCAAGCTACTCTTTGATTATGACTTTTCAAAAGGAGCGGGCGGCATGATATGGATTGTTTTCCTGTATCTGCTGTCCATTGCGCTGGGTATGTTCTTTGAATATTGCAGTCAAAGAAGCGTATGGAAATTCCGTCAGCGTTTCTACTGCCTTGTAAAACAAGATCTGTTCGAAGCCCTACTACGGAAGCGGTATGTCGATTTTAAAAAGCACGATCTGTCAGATTATCTCTCCTTTTTTCAAAACGATGTCGATGTTTTCCGTCAATACCTGGAGTCCTGCATCACCATCTTTCAGACTGTTCTCCAGCTGTTCGTCTATGCGTTTTTCCTCTTTTCACTGGATGCGCGTCTAGCAATTTTGATTATCCTGAGTTCTTTTGTAAGCCTGCTAGTGCCGAAATTGACCGGAAAGCAGCTCTCCCAACGCAAGGCACTCCACCTCACCGCTATGGCAAACTATACCGACACCATCCGTGACCTGCTGTCCGGCTTCCGTTTGGTCAACCACGAAACACGGGAGGCGATTTCTCAAAGACATCTCGACAGCATCGAGCAAACCGAGGAAACAGAGTATCAGTTTGGGAAATATAAAACACTCACCAACGTTGTGACGGGCAGTAGCATGTATTTTTTGCAAAGCATTGTTTTTGCGGTGCTGGGGTATCTGTTATTCCAAAAACAGATCACGGTCGGAACTGCGAGTGCCGCACTGGGATATATCCAGGATTTCTGCTATCCTGTTTCCTATATCCTCAAAGACATAAACAATGTAAACGCTTCCCGCGCAGGTAAAGACAAGATTTTAAAACTGCTCGCGGAAGGCAAGGAAAAAGCACCGGACGAGTGTATTGAACGCTTTCAAAAAGACATCCAGTTTCAGGATGTATCGGTGCAGCTGGGGGATTTTTGTTTTTCCCATTTTACCCATACCTTCCAGAAAGGGAAAAAATACGCGATCATTGGTCCGAGCGGCGTAGGGAAATCCACTATTTTGAATCTGTTGATGCAGTATATTGTGCCGGACCAAGGCAAAATCTGCATGGATGGAAACAGCATATCGGGAAAAGACACCAGCAAAATGATCGTCTGTGTCAACCAGTTTGAGCACATCTTTCACGCTTCTTTTACACAGAACGCGACACTGTTTGAGAGCTACCCGCTGTCCAGAATGCGCTCCGCGTTGCGTTATTTTGACAACGAAAAACTGAACAGCCTGATGCAAAAAGACAATGCCCAGGAACTCAGCGGCGGCGAAAACCAGATGATGCAGCTGATTCGGGCAATCACGGCGGATAAACCAATTATGTTGATGGACGAATCCTTTTCTGCGGTGGATGTGAACAATACAAACCAGTTGCGGGAAAAGCTATTGTCGCTCGATAAAACGATCATTTTTGTCACCCACGATGTTTCCGCGGAACATTTAAAGCTATATGACGAAATCATCGTTTTACAGCACGGCAAAATCGTGGAGCAAGGCTCCTTTTTACAGCTGATGGAAAAGCAGCAGTATTTTTATCATTTGTACCACACCAGTGAGAAGTAAGGTGTAGGATATGGGAAAAGAGCCGGATAAACAGGTGGAGGTTTATCCGGCTTTTGTGATTTTGTGAATCGGAAAAAACGGAAGGGATTAACGGGATTTTATTAAAATATCACTTGACAGTATTCGTCATTTTTTATACACTGAAAAGAAAAGGAGGGGATGTCATGTACTGTAAACATTGTGGACAACCGATGGAAGATTTTGCACAGGTCTGCCCAAGCTGTGGGGCAAGACAGGACGACAAACCACCGGTCATCGACAACGGAGGCTTCGGCTGGGGACTGCTGGGCTGCTGTGTACCGGTGGCAGGATTGGTGCTGTATCTGGTGTGGAAGGATACAAAACCCAGGACCGCCAAAGCAGCCGGAATCGGTGCGCTGGTCTCGGTGGTGCTGGTAGTCCTGTACTATCTGTTTATCATTCTATCCGCAGTCACCTATGGGGTGTTCTCCTAAAAAATGATGAGATGGCTATACCGGTGGCTGCCCATCATCTTTGGCTGTCATTGCCGCAGCGACCGCTCGTTCTTTTTTCGCGGCAAACAGTTTCCTCTGTGTGCCCGCTGCACAGGAGAGCTGATTGGAATTCTTCTGGCTCCGGCGGCGTTTTGGATATTCGGTCTGCCGGATGGTAAGATTTGCTTGTGGTTGCTGCTGCCGCTGGTGCTGGATGGCGGAATACAGCGGTTGACACGCTATGAAAGCGGCAACATCCGCCGGTTGCTCACCGGGATGCTGTTTGGCTATGCCCTCGTGGGTCTGTTGGTGCTCAGCACAATCGGTGCTGCCCGCTGGGGATACCAACTGGGAAAGCAGTTGGCTGTTTGATAAAAATGCTGAAAAGAAAAACGCTCTGCGACAATTTTGTCGCAGAGCGTTTTTTAGATGGATTGCGGAGAAACGGTCTGGTGCTTGACGCGGTCGTGCTCCTCCGCGCGTTTGGCGTTGTTGAAATGTTCCAACGAGCCGACCAGATAGCCGGTGATGCGGCGGATGCGCTCCATCGGTTGCTCGGCAGTTTCGTGGCGGTGGCAACGGGGACACTCGTCCCCGATGATGCCGGTGTAGCCGCAGACAGGGTCGCGGTCGACCGGGTGGTTGATGGAGCCGTAGCCGATGCCCGCCTCCTTCATACAGCAAATCAGCTGCATGAAGGCTTCGGTGTTCTGGCAGGGGTCGCCGTCCAGCTCGACATAGGTGATGTGCCCGCCGTTGGTCAGCGCGTGGTAGGGAGCTTCCAGGCGAATCTTCTCGAAGGCGTTGATGTCGTAGTAGACCGGAATGTGGAAGGAGTTGGTGTAGTAGTCGCGGTCGGTGATGCCCGGGATGACACCGAAGCGCTGGCGGTCAATCTTGACAAATCTGCCGGACAGCCCTTCTGCCGGGGTGGCAATCAGTGAAAAGTTGAGCTTCATCTGTTCGCTGGCAGCATCCATCCGCGCCCGCATATGACCGATGATCTCCAGTCCCAGGTTCTGCGCATATTCGCTTTGTCCGTGGTGCTGACCAATCAAAGCGACCAGCGTTTCTGCCAGCCCGATGAAGCCGATGGTCAGCGTACCGTGGCGCAGCACCTGCCCGACCTCGTCCTCCGGTCCAAGGGTTTCGCTGTCCAGCCAGACACCCTGTCCCATCAAGAAGGGGAAGTTGATGACCTTTTTCTGCCCCTGGATGCGGAAGCGGTCGAGCAGCTGCTGGATGACCAAATCAATCTTCTGGTCGAGCAGCTCAAAGAAGAGGTCCAGATTTTTATTGGCAAGCAGTCCCAGACGAGGCAGGTTGATGGAAGTGTAGGACAGGTTGCCGCGACCGGTGGTGATTTCGCGGGTGGGGTCATAGACGTTGGCAGCGACGCGGGTGCGGCAGCCCATATAGGCGACCTCGGTTTCCGGGTGACCGCTGCGGTAGTATTGCAGGTTATAGGGTGCATCCAAAAAGGAAAAGTTGGGGAACAGCCGTTTGGCGGAAACCTGACACGCCAGACAGAACAGGTCGTAGTTCGGGTCTTCGGGACGGTAGTTGACCCCTTCCTTTACCTTGAAGATGTGGATGGGGAAGATGGGCGTTTCGCCGTGCCCCAGACCGGACTGCTCTGCCAGCAAAAGGCTGCGGATGACCATTCTGCCCTCGGGGGAGGTGTCGGTCCCGTAGTTGAGCGAGCTGAAGGGAGTCTGTGCGCCTGCGCGGGAGTGCATGGTGTTTAAATCCAGAATCAGCGATTCCATCGCATGATAGGTCGCGCGTTCGGTTTCTTCATAGGAATATTTCTGCGCAAACCGCTGGGCGGATTCGACCGATTCGTCCGGGCAGCCCAGCTGTTCGGTCAGCAGACGGCGCTCTGCCAGGGTATACGCCTGGCTGTCTTCCAGAGAAGGAAGTAACCCATCCTGCTCCAGCTGTGCAAAGGTGCGGTCGAGGACGGTGGTCAAACCATCGCTGTCGGCTTGCAAAGGGCACAGCAGCTCGCAGGCTTTGGCAAGGTTGCGGCGATAGCTGCGGCGGTAGGTTTTGGCAACGCCGGGCGCCATATCAAAATCAAACTTGGGGACGCTTTGCCCGCCATGCTGGTCGTTCTGGTTGGACTGGATGGCGGTGTATGCTAAAGCAGCATAGTCCTCGATGTCCTCCGGCTCGCGCAGATAGCCATACCCGGAGTTGAAGCCACCGGCAAACAGACGGCTCAGGTCGATCTGGCAGCAGGTGGTGGTCAGCGAGAAAAAGTCAAGGTCGTGGATGTGGATGTCGCCGCAGTCGTGTGCCTGTGCGTGCTGTGGGTCCAGCACAAACATCTCATAAAAAGCCTTGGCGCCCTCCGAGCCATATTTGAGCATGGTGCCCATGGCGGTGTTGCCGTCGATATTGGCGTTTTCCCGCTTGATGTCGTTTTCGGCAGCGCTTTTGAAGGTCAGGTCCTCATACACCTTCATCAGGGCGGTGTTCATCTCCCGCACACGGGTGCGCTGTGCGCGGTAGAGGATATATTCTTTGGCAGTGCGGGAATGTCCGTTTTCAATCAATACCTTTTCCACCATGTCCTGAATCTGCTCGACAGTGGGCAGATGAGAGGGAGGATATTTTTCCTCCAGACGCTGTTGGACCTGCAAAGCAAGGCGGTAAGCAGTCTGGTAATCCTTGCCTCCCACCGAGGTCGCTGCGCGAAAGATCGCCCGTGCGATTTTCTCCACGTCATAGGCGGCGGTCCTTCCGTCCCGTTTGATGATGGTGTTGAACATGAACATTCTCCTTTGTGCGAATCATTTTGGAGCGAAACAATAGGAAAGCTGGTCGTTTGAAGACCAGCTTTTTCTTTCTCCTTATTATTGTATCTGCCCTGCGTTTTTTAGTCAATTAGGCAAAGCCACGAAAATCTGCTGCGCTCCATTTGGTGCAAAAGCAGATTTAGTGCTTTTTGTGAAGAATGGTGCGTGAAACAACAAGATGTTGGATTTGCTCTGCGCAAATTTTTTCTGACAGCTCAGAAGGCTGCACAATTTATCCCGGTATTTTTTAGCGAAAAAAGGGAAATTTTTCGGGAACAGGGCAGAGCAGTCCCTTTGCTTCAAAACGCAAGGAGGGACGAGAAAAACGCAGGGAAGGCAAGAGAACAAAAGCCAGTTTGCCGTAGGAAGAGAAAAAAGAAGAGGATGGTTTTTGTAAGGAACGGCAAAACCGGAAGGAGCAAGAGGAAGGAGGGTAGCAATATCACTAAAATTGGGGTGAAACATTGCAAACGGGCAAAAAACAGGAAGGGCTTTTGCCCTTCCTGTTTGCAATCTTATTCTCCAAGGGAGGCGATGGTCTGTGCGATGGCAGCGACATCGACGTTGTTGTCCTTTTCAAATTTTTCCTTTTCCAAAAAGCGTTTGAAATCCTTGACGGTCATCACGATGTTTTCCTCACCCATGTGGCTGAGGTACATCGGGACCTCCGATTTGGTGCCGACGACTACGACAGCGGTGTCAATCTTCAGGTTGTACACCTTTTTCTGGGACATCAGGCGGCGGAAAAGGTCGACCTTTTTGTCCATTTCCAGCACAGGGTTGTCAAAGCGGACCTTGCGGTCGTGGTCAGCATCCACAAAGCTCCAGCGAGGCTCCTTGAGGTCGCCGTAAAAATCACCCTCGCCCTGCAAAGCGGAAACAAACAGCAGTCCGAAGAAGCCGACCAGCACAAAGTCGATGGTCTGGGTTTTTCCGTCGAGTTGAAGCTGTACGTTTTCCAGCACCTTGTAGTTGCGGGAGATTGCATAGCGGTTCAGGATGGATTTGACTGTCTTTTTGCCGTAATTGCCTTTGGAAAACAGCATGGACTTGCGCAGATACCACAGCAGGACAACGGCAAGCGCCACAAGGACGACGGCGATGACAGCAAAGATGGAGGTTTTCATAAAACAGTATTCCCTTCTTTTCAAAATTACCGGTACAGACCGGTGGACATAAAGATAAAAGTATTGTAACATATTCGCCGGACCGCGTAAAGAGAAAATTGAGCAGAGTGTAAACTTTCGGAAAATGGCAAAGGGCTGCGCTTGACCGTATTTTTGATATGGATTATAATCTTTACAGGATCGACCAACGAATAACCCCGCAGGGGGAAAGGTGGAAATCAAGAACGGATGAATCGTTATATGAAAAAGATGGCTGCGCTGCTGGCAGCGATGATGTTTAGCCTGAGCCTGTTTGGCTGTGAGGCGCTGGACACCACCCTGCCGCCGCAGGAGACCCAGGAGCAGACCGCGCAGACAAAATCAGAGAAGAATACAGCAAAGCCGCAGCGGGCGCTCGAGCAGATTTACAGCCAGCTGGGCAAACGCATCGGACTGGTGGAGGAGCCGACCGCCGAGCAGATTGCTGCGGTGGTGGGACTGGATGCGAAGGATTATGAGCAGGCATATGTCCGCTATGTGGAAACCGACTTTGGTGCGGACGACGTCTACATCGTGCTGCCCAAGGAGGGCAAAGATGAGGAAGGGGTCAGCCACAGAGAAAATATCCTCAGTCAGCTGCGGGAGCGCAAGGACTTCAGGACCCGGGAGTTTGCAAACTACGACGTTTACAATTCGGCGTCCATCGCAGAAAATGCGCTCATCTTTGAGCGCGGCGGTTATGTGGTGATGCTGATGCTGGAGGACAACGACAGCGCAAGGAGCATCATCGAAAAGTATATCCCGGAAAGACTGAATCTTTCCTGAGAAGAAAAAATTACACCGCCGGAGAAGCAACGGGCTTCTCCGGCGGTGTTTTGTGTTTTTATACCTTTTCTTTTTTGCAGGCAAACAGAAAGCTCAGGCTGTGCAGTCCCCAGAAAACGGTAATCAGGAGAAAGGGCATCAGTCCCAGCGGATAGAACAGCTCCGTAAAGGCGCAGACTGCGAAGGCGCCCAGGAATCCCAGTTGGGAGATGCGGAAGCTGCGAAAGGCAGCGCGGTACATCCCAAGCTTTTGCGCCTCGTCGCACTGGCTTTCCCACTGGGAGGAAAAACGCAGGGAGAGCGGGTCCACCTTTTCAAAGCGAGGGTTCATCCGCTTGACCATGTTGACGTGGGAAACCTCCACCCAGGTGTTCAGCGTCAGAAAGAGAAGGGCAGCAGCGGCACTGATGAGGATGTGCTGCGGGTTTTTATAGACAAAGGATACCCCGAGGAAAAAGAAGTTGAGAATGACCGAAAGGGTGTTGATGGTGAGAATTTCGGTGCAGTGATCGTTGCTTTCAATCTGCTCAAACAGTTCCTCCTGGTTTTGTGGGTTGGAGCGGGCAATCTGCCGGCGCAGCTTGCTTGTGAAAAAGACCGACATACCGGACAGGAACAGGCAGACCGACAGGTGCAGAGCAGGCAGAGCGGAGCCGAGCAACCGGCTCAGCGATTGGATGGCAGAAACCAGAGCCGCTTGTTGGAAAGAGAGCAGAAAAGAAAGCACAGCACCGCAGATGCCGGAGACAACGGTGATGAGAATGAATTTAATGGCAGGATATTTTTTCATGGTATTTCCTCCTTTAAAAAGGGCGTACGGGTCATTGTTCTTCTTCGGTGTAGCTAAACAGCTGTTCGACCGAAGCATTCAAAATTTTTGCCAGCTTGAGAGCAAGGGTGACCGAAGGGTTGTAGTCCCCTCGTTCAATCAAACTGATGGTCTGTCGGGAAACGTCGGCAAGATTTCCCAGCTCGGTCTGGCTCAGGCGGTAGCGCGCGCGGTACTCCTTCAGGCGATTGTGCAGCGGCATCAAAGCACCTCCTTTTATGACAAGGATTCATTTCAAATTGACAAAGATACTTGTCAATTTCCTTGACTTCAGTATAGCATTGACAAGGAAAGTTGTCAATATGGAAAACAAAAAAATCCCGTCCTTCCTTTTTTGAGGAAGGACGGGAGGGTGTTGCTGCTGAGAGGGAGCCTACTGCTGCAAGGTTGCGATGATGGAGGGGACAAACTGCTTTTTGCGGGAAACCATTCCCGGCAGCAGCAAGCCTTCCTCTGGAATCTGCTCGATGTGGTTGGACTGCTTGAGCAGTTCCTGCGCCTTGTGACCGCTGCACAGCACGATGCTGTTTTCTTCGATGATGTTGGTCAGCAGGAAGAAGAGCATGGTGGAAGGGTTTTGGGCGTAGGTCTCATCCATCAGCTTCTGGAGAGAAGGAATCAGCTGGCGCAGTCCGGCAGCGCTGACCGAGGTGACCTGTCCCACACCAAAGCTGACATCGGAGGCAGAGAAGGTCTTGTAGTCCTGATAGAAAATTTCCTGAGTGGAGCGGGAGGAAAGGTCGCTGCCCGCTTCAAACATCGACTGTGCGTACTGCGGGATGTCGATACCGGCAATACCGGCAAGGTCCTCGGCAGCCGCGCGGTCCACGGCGGTGCAGGTCGGCGAACGGAACATCAATGTGTCCGACAGAATGGCGGAGCAAAGCAATCCGGCAATCTTCGGCTCGATTTTCACTGCATTTTCACGGTAGAGCTGATAGATGATGGTGGCAGTGCAGCCCAGCGGCTGGTTGCGGAAGTAGACCGGATTGATGCTTTCCAGTCCGCCCAGACGGTGGTGGTCGATGATCTCGAGGATGTCGGCGCACTCGATTCCGTTGACCGCCTGGTTCTTTTCGTTGTGGTCCACCAGGATAAGCTGTTTTTTCTGTGCAGCCAGGAAGGAGCGTTTTGACAGCTGACCGATGTAGCAGCCGTGCTCATCCAGCACCGGGAAGTAGCGGTGGCGCTCCCTTGCCATGACCTCCTTGACATCGTCGGTATAGTCCTCCAGCGAGAAGGACAGGATGTGGTGAGCGGTCATAAAAAAGTCGATGGGCATACTCTGGTTGATCAGTCGGGCAACGGTGTAGGAATCATAGGGGCTGGACAGGATGATGCAGCCCTTGCTTTTGGCGCGCTCGATGATGGTTTCATTGGGTTCGGCGTTGGTGCACAGGATGATGCAGGAGGCGCCGATTTCAATGGCGAAAAACTGCGATTCAAAGCGGTTGCCGATGATGACCATGTCGTGTTCGGCAACGTAATCGACCATTCGTTCGGGTGTGTTGGCGGCAATGGTGACCCGTCCCTGGTCAAAGGTGCCGCTGACATCGCCGCAGATGACCTTGGCTTCCAGAACCTTAACAATATTTTCGTATGGGGTTTTTGCCTTGGAAACGATGCGGTTGTCATAGACGTCCATGTCGGATGCCGCAACGTTGGAAATGGTGATCAATCCTTCCAGATGGTTTTCCTCGTTGGTGATGCACAGGGTGCTTGCTTCACATTCCTTCATCAGGCTGTATGCCTGCTTGATGGAAATTTTGGCATTGACCGCGGGAACCTCCTTGATCTCCATGTCAGAAACGCGGGTGCGTACATCTGCCAGATAGGCAGGTGGCTCTACCCCGAAGTAGGACAGGGCAAAGGCGGTTTCTTTGTTCAGGTCACCGGCGCGCCGCGGGGTATACTGCTGCCCGGTCAGTTTGTTCTTCAGATTGGCGTAGGCGATGGCGGAACAGATCGAATCGGTGTCCGGGCTTTTGTGTCCGACAACGATGATCTCCTTTTGCTGGTTCACAGTGTTTTCTCCTCTCCTGGATGGCTTGCTCTTTGTCTATTTATCTGGTTTTAACCAGAATATTTCATTCAATGTCACTATACCATACTTTCTTGCGTAGGACAAGACTTTAGTTTGTTAAAGTAAAAACAAATGAATCTCGCTTGACAAAAGGCAGGAAGGTTGATATGATAGGAACGTATTTTAACTTTTACAAGAGGATTGAGGTGAAAGGATTGCGCAATTTTTCCTGCTAACGATGAACAGGCAAACAGAAGATAACTGTCAGCGACCGAGAAAGACCGGTCGTCGTTGTCGTTTGCCATGCAGCGGGAAAAAGAAAACTGCGCAGCTCCTTTCTGACCGAAACGGTCTGCCTTTGTGCAGCCGTAATCTGAAAGAATAGAATGTTTCTGCTCATTGTCTGATGGGCAGGGCTTTTGGGGAGCAGTGGGAATTTTTCCTGCTGCTCCCCATTTTTTTATTTTTCAGAGGTGAATGCCAATGGCTATGATTTTATTATCCAACCTGTCCTTTTGTTACGAGGGCAGCTATCAACCGGTCTTTGAGGACCTTTCGATTGCGCTGGACACCGATTGGCATCTGGGACTGACCGGACGAAACGGCAGAGGAAAGACCACCCTGCTGCGGTTGCTGCTGGGCGCACAGGGAGAAGCATACGGGCTGCGTGGATTTACCGGCAGCATCCAGACCAAAGTTCGCTTCGGCTATTTTCCGGCGCCGGTGGAGCATCCCGAATGGCTGGCGCTCGAGGTTGCTCAGCAAATCTGCCCGGATTGTCAGCAGTGGCAGCTGGAGCGGGAGCTTTCGCTGCTGGAATTTCCAGAGGATGCGCTGTGGCGCCCGTTCGAGCAGCTGTCCGGCGGAGAAAAAACCAAGTTACAGCTGGCTGCGCTGTTTTTGCAGGAAAACGCTTTTCCATTGATCGACGAACCGACCAACCACCTGGACACCGAATCCCGACAGCTGGTGGCGGACTATTTAAAAAGGCAGAAGGGATTTTTGCTGGTGTCCCACGACCGCGATTTTCTGGATGGGTGTGTCGACCATATCCTTTCGCTCGACCGGGATGGCATCCAGCTGCGCAAAGGGGATTTTACCGGCTGGTACCAGGACTATCAGACGAGGGTGCAGTCGGAAAGGGAGCAGAACGAACGGCTTAAAAAGGAGATTGGTCGACTGCAAACGGCGGCGCGGCGGACAGCCGATTGGTCAGGCAAGGTGGAAAGCAGCAAGATTGGAGAAGGACCCTGCGACCGCGGGTTTATCGGGCATAAAGCAGCCAAGATGATGCAGCGCTCCAAAAACATCCAGTCCCGCCGCGAGCAGGCAATCCGGCAAAAAGAGGAGCTGCTCAAGGGCGTGGAAAACACCGGCAAGCTCAAATTGCAGCCGGTGGAGCATTTTGCCAAAACGCTTTTGCAGGCAAGAGAGCTTTCCGTCTGCTTTGACGGACGGGAGCTGTTTGAACCGATTAGCTTTGCAGTTCGTGCAGGGGACAAGATTGCCCTGCACGGCAGGAACGGCTGTGGAAAAACCAGCCTGCTGCGGCTGCTGATGGGGGAGGAGCTTCCCTTTTGCGGTCAGCTGGAGCGGGCATCGGGGTTGCGGCTGTCGCTGGTGCCGCAGGATGCCTCCTTTTTGCAGGGAAATCTGTGCGACTATTTACAGGAGTGCAGCATTGACCAAAGCCGCTGCCTGTCCATCCTGCGCAACCTGGGATTTGAGCGGGAGCAGTTCGACCTGCCGATGCAGCAATACAGCCAGGGACAGAAGAAAAAGGTGCTGATTGCAAAGAGCTTGTGCGAGCAGGCGCACCTTTACCTTTGGGATGAACCGCTCAACTATATCGACATCTTTTCACGCATCCAGCTGGAGCAGCTGGTGGCGGATTTTGAAGGAACGATGCTGTTCGTCGAGCATGACAGCGCCTTTTGCCGGGCAGTTGCGACCGATACAGTAAATATTCTTCGACGCTAGGGGAAGCACCATTTACAGGAAGTTTCATACGATGAAAGGGAGGGGAAGCCTTTCCCTATCCTGTGATGGAAGGTGAAGAAGATGAATCAACAGACAAATGAGCTTTATCAGGAACAACAGCAGCGGGATTTGCCGCAGACACTGCCGAGCTACCCGGATGTGGATGGCTCGGGACCGGCAGTGGAAGGGGTGCCGGATACGCCGCAGACGCTGCCGAGCTACCCGGATGTGGACGGCTCCGCACCGCCGGTCTATCCGCAGCCGATCCCGCCCATCGTCACCCAGCCCGGTCAGCCGGTCATGCGCTGCTGTCGGGTCCGATTTTTCCATGCGGCGGTGCAGGCGGGTTCTTTAAATGTCAACGTCGGCTCCCAGCGGGTGGCAAGCAATCTGGCGTTCGGTAATTTTTCTACATATTATTGTTTTGCAGAAGGATTCCGCACCGTCAGCCTCATCAATGCCGGCAGCGGCAGGACGCTGCTGCTGCGCAAGACGGTGCCGATGTCCTATGGAGAGCAGCTGACCTTTGTCATCGTCAATAACGCCTCCACCGGCGCGCTGGAGCTGGTGCGGGTCAATGATACCGCCTGCTCGGGACAGATGGGAGGTTTTGGATGTCTGCGCATGGCAAACTTCCTGTTGGGGGATACCGCTCTGGATTTGCTGACAGCGGATGGTCGGGTGCTGTTTTCAGATGTGCGCTATAAGGAAACCACCCTGTCCCGCCGACTGCGCCCGGGAAGTTATAGCTTTTTGGTGGCAAACACGCCGGTGCGCATCGAGCCGAGGATTCAGGATGTGGAGATGGACCAGGGAGAATGGCGTATCAGTCAACGGTATCTGCCGGGCTATGGGGAGATGGACCTGCTGCTCAGCTTTGGGATGCAGGCGCGCCGCGGTGTGCTGAGTACAGCTTATATCATCGGTCAGGCGAACACCGGGGAGGTGCAGGTGGTGGTTTCGGAAAACCGATAGATGCTTGGGTGAGGACAGAGGAAAAGGAAAACAGTGGAGTTTATAAAAAAACAGGGAGTAAATTTAGTTAAAACTGCCAGTTCGACATCGGAATAAAGGGTGCTTATTGACAGAAAAGTGATTTTGTGTCAAGCTAAATGTATAAAAGGGAGAAAAACTCCCAAAAGGAGGGCACCCGAATGAAAAAAATGAGGGAAAGGACCGAGCTGACGGAAAAAGGACAGCAACGAAGGCTGATGCTGTTGTCGGCAGCCATTATGATTTTTGTTGCACAGCTCGACCTGAACCTGATTATCAATGGATTCCGTATCTCGCTTGCGGTCATCTGTCTGCCGGTGATGACCTTTCTCAGCAGCAATTTTCCGGTGTTTCCGGTCACCTTGATTGCGGCACCGGGTATCCTGTTGGTGCGCTGTGCAGTGGAGTGGCTGCACGAGGGCAGCTTTATACAGGGATTTTGGGCATATTCCCCGGAGATGCTGTTCTATCTGATGTACGGCGGACTGTTTGCGTTATATGTCCATCTGGCGCCGATGCAGCACTTTTCGCTGCTGCGGCTGTTGCCGTTGGTCGGCATTGATATGGTGTCGAACATGGTGGAGGTAGGCGTGCGCCTGGGGATGCGGATGTTTTTGCCGGAGGTGCTGCTGCGGCTGCTGATTGTGGCGCTGGGCAGAAGTGCGTTGGCAGCCATCTGTCTGGCAGCGTTGGATGCTTATGGGATGTTTATTCTAAACAAGGATGACCGAGAGCGCTACAACCATCTGCTGATGCTGACTTCACAGCTCAAGAGCGAGGTCATCTGGATGAACAAGAACACCAACCGCATCGAGGACACCATGGCGGTATCCTATGCGCTGTACAACCAGCTGAACCAGATGGCTGTGCAGGAGCAATCGCAGCAGATGGAACAACTGGCACAAAAGGCGCTGACGGTGGCAAAGGATATTCACGAGGTCAAGAAGGAATACTACCTGATTATGAATGGCATTTCGGCTGCGCTGAATGACGATGACCAGCAGAACGGGATGTGGATGCGGGATATTCTGCAAACCCTCCAGAACAGCACCCGAAATGGATTCGATGGTTTTGGAGAGAATGTGCAGGTCAGCTTTTCGATGGAGAAAAACTTTTTTACCGATAAACATTATGAGCTGATGTCGGTGCTGCGAAACCTGATTAACAACGCTGCCGAAGCGGCGGGTGAAAAGCAGGCACAGGTGGTTGTTTCCGAAAGCCAGCAGGGAGAAAGCTATCAGCTGTGTGTCCATGACAACTGCGGCGGCATCGAGCCAGAATATCTGCCGAGCATTTTTGAACCGGGATTTTCTACCAAAATCAACTACGAAACCGGCAAGGTCAGCCGTGGACTGGGATTGAGTCTGGTGCGGGATATTATAGAAAGTCAGATGGGAGGAACCATCCGGGTACAGTCGGAAGAAGGCTGCACCGATTTTATCATCAGCATTCCGCAAAAAAATCTGGAGGTGGAAAACAAATGAAATTTTATTTGATTGACGACGATGCCAGTGTGTGCAATATCCTGAAAATCATCATCCAGCAGAAGAAGCTGGGCGAGGTGTGCGGCAGTGCCTCCAATGGAGTGGATGCGCTGGAGGACCTGCGCTTTATCCACCCGGATATTATCATTGTGGATCTGCTGATGCCAATTATGGATGGAATCAACTTTGTGCGCAAGGCAAAGGAGCAGTACCCGGACATCTGCTATGTCATGCTCTCGCAGGTCAGCAGCAAGGAGATGGTTGCGCAGGCGTATGAGTGCGGGGTCACCTTCTTTTTGCAGAAGCCGGTCAACGGTGTGGAGGTCGTGCGGGTGCTGACCAACGTCGTGGACTCCATCCAGATGAAGCGCACCTTCCAGCAGATGCAGTCGCTGTTTATGCAGGGCGGGCAGGAAAATATGGCTGCTGCACCAGTGCCGGAGCTCAAGCTGTTGTCCGAGCAGCCGGAGGATAAGCCGCATATCAAACGTCTGCGCGGGATTTTGCAGAAGCTGGGCATCATCGGGGAGAGCGGCAGCGCGGACATCATCACACTGGTGGATTATATGATTGAGCAGGGACCGGAATCGGGGAAATTTACCGTGTCGGAGCTGTGCAGCCGCTTTAGTCCCAACAACTCCAAGTCGATGGAGCAGCGCATCCGACGTGCGGTCAATGCAGGGCTGACCAACCTTGCCAATATGGGACTGGAGGACTACTCCAACGACACCTTCCACGACCTGGCAGGGACACTGTACAGCTTTGAACAGATTCGCAAGGAGATGGATTACATCCGCGGAAAATCGGGAACCCATGGAAAGGTATCGCTGAAAAACTTTTTGAATTCGCTGATTTTTTACTGCACCAACTAAAGCTGATACAAAAAATACAGGCAAAGCCGCCTTTGTACCTGAATGACAGGACAAAGGCGGCTTTTACTGTATCATAGAAAGGTTGTCACCTTCTATATGTCAAAAAACAAATCGATTTATTGTACAATATGCTGCATCGGCTATTTTTGAAAGACAAGAAAAAGCGGAAATTCTTTGTACATAACGCTGTGGACTATCTGTTTTGAGTGGACAATTTCGACAAAGTTGCTTTTTTCGGATTTTTTGCAAAAAAAATTTCTGTAACTTTTTGAAGTTTTATAAAGTTTGCTTCTATAATTTAGGCATAGTCAATCGCGTGGGTACACGGCAAACGGTACCGACACACGGATATTTTAAACAGAGAGTTTTATGGAGGTTATGAACGATGATGACAATTATTTCTGGAGTGGGTCTGCTGCTCCTCACCTTGGCTGTTTTTTCCATCTTTAGCCTGAAGTTTCCAAAGGGCAGTCAGGCGATGTCCGGTATGGCAAACGCAGCAGTTGCTTCCTTCCTGATTGAAGCAGTCCACAAGTACATCACCGGCGACCTGCTGGGAATTGCTTTCCTGGGCGAGGTTGGCGCAACTGCCGGCAGCCTGGGTGGTGTAGCAGCCGGAATCATGGTTCCACTGAGCATGGGCGTTAATCCGGTGTTCGCAGTCGTAGGCGGTCTGGCTTGCGGCGGCTACGGTATCCTGCCGGGCTTCATCGCCGGTTACATCGTCGGTCTGATTGCTCCTTACATTGAAAAATACCTGCCAACCGGTCTGGACATCATCCTTGGTTCCCTGACCATTGCTCCAATGGCAAGACTGTTTGCGCTGGTTGTTGACCCTGCTGTCAACTCCATTCTGGGTATGATCGGCGGCACCATCACCGCAGCAGCTGACCAGTCCCCTGTTATCATGGGCTTCCTGCTGGGCGGTATCATGAAGATGATTTGTACCTCTCCTCTAAGCTCGATGGCTCTGACCGCAATGCTGGGTCTGACCGGTCTGCCGATGGGTATTGCTGCAATCGCCTGCTTCGGCGGTTCCTTCACCAATGGTATGGTCTTCCACAAGATGGGCTACGGCGACAAGAGCAACGTGATTGCTGTTATGCTGGAGCCTCTGACCCAGGCACACATCGTTACTGCACATCCAATCCCGATCTTCGTTTCGAACTTCTTTGGCGGCGGTCTGGCAGGTCTGGCAGCTGCAATGCTGGGCATTGTCAACAACGCTCCTGGTACTGCTTCTCCAATCCCGGGTCTGATTGCACCATTCGGCTTTAACCCGGCTGGCAAAGTCATCCTGGCTCTGGCTCTGGCAGCAGTCGGCGGTCTGCTGGCTGGTTATGTCGGCGGCACCGTGTTCAGCCGTCTGGAAAAACGCAAAAAAGCAACTGCAAAAGCAGCTGAACCGGCAGTTTACGGAAATCCTCTGGCAGACGACGAGATGCTGGAAGCATAATTTCGAGATTTTCTGATAAACTCTCATAAAACAAACAAGCAGCGCCCGAACAAATTTGTTCGGGCGCTGCTTGTTTTATTTTGGGTCAATCGCAGTTCGGCAGGCGGCAATGAGGGAATCTTCGTCTGTGCGGTCGCAGAGAAGATGATAGAGCATCACGCCGCCCAGCTTGCTGTCGCAGGCAAATTGCGTTTTAGCAACTGCGGTGGCAGCGCTGTTAAAGAAGATTTCCCCATCCAGGTCGGGATTTTCCCGGGAAATATCCTGCGGGATGTCCTTGTAAAAGACCCACTGTGCAGAAGCATCCAGCGGTCTGCCGTAAGCGGGGATTCCTAAAGAAAGCTGACGTGCATCGGCTCCCTGCTGCAAAAGCTGTTCGACCGCCTCCTGCGCAGTTTGCAGGGTGCTGTGGAAGCCCTGCTGGTCAAACTGGTCATATGCCATCAGATGGATGCGGTCGAGCGCCTGCATCGCTTCGGCATTCAGCTGATTCTGCTGCGGATATAAGGCGACCGACAGCGCAATCGGCTGCGGCTGGGAGGAAAGCAGCTGCTTGAGCTGGACAAGCAGGAGGGAAAAGCTGTCCCACTCCTCTTCCTGCGGAAATTCCCAGTCGATGTCGATGCCGTCCAAAGAGTACTCCCGGCACAGCTTCAGGATATTTTGGCAGAGCGTTTGCCGCTGCTGCTTGGTGGCGATGCTGCTGCCGGCGCTGCCCTCCCGCACCAGTGCGCCTTTGGGGTTTACCGTTGCCCACAGCTTGGTCTGCCCGGACAAGAGCTTGGCAGTCTGTGAAAAGGCAGAGGAAACCTCCAGCGTGCCGTCCGCTGCCCAGTAAACACCGGTGTTTAAAATCAGGTAGTCGAGGGAGGAGATGCTCTGCCGGTAAGGCTCCAGTGCTGCGGCAGCATCCTCCGGCAGCGACGAAACCGGCAGGTAAGCACACAGCTGCGGGGAAGCGGCTGCTTCGGTTAGCTGTGCAGTTGATTCGGATTGGCTGTCGTCGGGCAGCTTGTCGGGTTTTTCATCGGAGGTTTCGACCGTTGGTGCAGAGGGGGAGGCAGATTCGGCGGAGGTCGGCGGCGGAATGGTACGCGCACAGCCGCTTAGGGTCATTACCAGTGCAGCCAGCAGGGCAAGAGGAGAAAGCAGCGATTTCATACCAGAGCAGCCTCCTTTTCAGGAGCTTCCAAAATCTGCGGACAGCAGCGGACATAGTGGAAGAGATATTGCTGGGCGATGCCGATGAAGTCTTGTGCGCAATCGGGTAGCCCGTTGGGATAGAGTGCGGCAAACACCCGCTTCATCCAGACATCCATCGGGCAGCACTCCAGCCGATGGAATCCGTAGAGCAAAGCACAGTCGGCGACCTTGGGACCGACGCCGACAATCTGCATCAGATGGGCGCGCGCCTGCTCCAGCGGCATCTGCGGAATGGCATCCAGCTGCACCTGCCCACTGCTGACACGCCGGGCAGCATCCAGCAGGTATTTGGCGCGAAAGCCGCAGCGCAGCGGCTCCAGTTCCTCCAAAGTGGCAGCAGCTAATCGCTGAGGGGAAGGAAAGGAAAAGCAATCGCTGGAAGGAATCGGCTCTCCAAGGCAGCTGCAAAGCCGCTGGACGATTCCTTTGATGCGCTTGATGTTGTTGTTCTGACTGATGATAAAGCAGCACAGCGCCTCCCAGGGGTCTTGGCGAAGGATACGGATGCCGGGCGCAAAGGTGATGGCGTGTTTAAGGGTAGGATCTAGGGAAAGGGTGCGGCGGATGGCATCGTAGTCGGTGGTCAAGTCAAAATATTCCTCCCACAGCGGGTAATCCTGTGGCTGGTGCAGCAGCAGAGAGCCGTCCCGCAGCTGGGAGATGCGCAGCGCATGACCCTTTGCCCAGCCGTGCCAGGTTTGTTCCATGTCGGGCAGGCAGGTATCGGTTTCTGTCTGGGAAAAGGTGAAGCACTGTCCGCAGTCGAGCGTCTGGTCCAGACGCAGGCTCAGCGAGCTTCCCGGTTCGCTTTGAATCAGCAGACCGCAGTCGAGCAGGGTTGTTACAGGTTTCAAAAGGGGTCTCTCCTTTCAATCGGGACAATTTTTTAAAGTGTAGCATTTGCCTTAGGAAGATGTCAATCGATTTGCAGGAAAGATGGCAGGAAAATGAAGGAATATTTAACAGTTTTTTAATATTTTTTTGGTTAAGTCTAAATAAATTTTCAAAAAATGTATTGACATTCAATGTTACATCGGTAATAATTATAACTGTGGATGAATCAAAAACAGTCTGCGATAAGCAGGCGGAAGCGGGTGAACATATGTTTGACAAAATGAGAAGATTGCCGGACGCAGAATTGGAAGTTATGAAGGCAATCTGGGACAACACACCACCAATGTCGACCAACGATGTAATGAAGGTGGTCAGCAATGAGAAAAACTGGAATATCTCCACCCTGCTGACCCTCCTTTCCCGTCTGATCGACCGGGGATTCCTTTCTTCCGAAAAACGCGGCAGAGAAAGAATCTACTATCCTCAGGTGGAGCGCGAAGAGTACATGGAGTATGAGACCAAAAACTTCATTAAGAAGCTGCATAAGAATTCTTTTATGAGTTTGGTCAATACCCTGTATGACAACAATGACCTGACCGAGCAGGATATGGATGAGCTGTCCCGTTGGCTTGAAGAAAAGAAGCAGAATCAGTAAGATTTGCAGCGAGCCAACCTATAGGTTGGACATCCAACGTACCCGTTGGATGATTCCAAATTGTTCGCAAATAAAACAGCCGAAGCAACAAAATGCTTGCTTCGGCTGTTTTTTTATGAGTTGATATTTTTAATATTTCTTGAGGTTTGGAATCACAGTGCCGATGATGGCCCACACCAGCTGGAAGATAAGCAGATGCAGGATGCTCAGGTAGGACAGATTGCCCATCAAGGAGAACAGGGCTACCAGTGCGTAACCGGCAACCAGTGCAATCATCTGAATCAAAACAGCCTGGTCGATGGCAGTTTTGGCAGTGAAGCAATCCAGGATGGCGGTGACCATCATGCGGCTGGAGCCGATGAATCCGATTTTGGCTGGAGAGCTGTCCTTCTGTGCGGTCAGCTGCTCGTACGGAGCATGGAATTTAGCAGGCATCAGCTTGATCAGCTCCAACGGGAAATCGTAGACAGCATGGATCTTTTCTGCTGTGATATTCGGGTCGGAGGTGTTGATGATCAGGTACATTCCGCGGTCTGCCAGCATCTCCAGCTGCTCGCGGGTCGGGTCGTTCGGTCGGTAGCTGATGACGAACATGGCGGACAGCTGACCGGAGTTGGCAAGATAGATGATGTTCTTGCGGTCGCGGACAAAGCGGGTCTCATAGTCGTTGCTGGGGATCTCGATGCCGTGGTTGACCATCAGCTCGCGGTTTCCGATCAGTACCCGCTTGCCGTCCACCCAGGCGGACAGTCCCATCGAATCCTCGTAGGTCACATTTTCGACCGGACGGAGCATCGAGCGGTTGGAGCCGATGATTTTATTGAAGACATCGGTGAGCATTCCGTCGGTGTTGCATACGACACTAGCAGCATCCAGGATGACCGAGTCGATCTGGCTCTTGTCAAACGGCTTGATGCCGTGCAGGATGATGTCCGAAGGACGGAAGAGGTCCTTGGCATCCAGCACGACCGCCTCGGTGCGGGAGAAAGCATCCACCGCAGAGTAGCCGGATACCATTGCGCCTGCCGGAATCAGCTTGGCGGACATCCGGTACAGCGGCAGGTTGGCGGCGATGGTCGAGGTCAGCGGCGCGCTGACACACATGATGGCGGTGAAGGTGGAAACGGCCTCGGCAACGTCCTTGTTGAACAGGTAGGACAGCACCGAAAGGATGATGCCTGCCAGCAAGCAGACAGGAGCCAGGATGCGGCTCATGTGTTCGGCGTGGTCCTCGGAGTAGGAGTTGTCCAAAAAGTTGGAGAGGAACGGGCTGGTTTCCGGGTATGCGATGGTGTATTCCTCCATCGAAAGCCCGCGGGAGATTTCTCGCAGCAGGTTGCGGTCCTTTAAAAAGACAGCGGCGTGCTTGAGTTTTTCGGAGGACACCAGCTTGAAGTTGTTCTGGATGCGCAGGATGACCAGCACCTTGCCAATCAGGTTGAACAACAGGATAAACAGCGCCACCGGGAAGAACAGGTAGAGGTTGGTGCCAAAGTCGGCTTTGTCCACACTGAAATATTCCGGCTTGATGATATAGCAGATGCCCTGCGCCAGAGTACCCAGCAGCGCCAGCATCGGCAGGGTGTCGGTGTTGGCGTGGAACTTGAGCAACGCCAGCAATCCGCCGCCGATGGTGTTCGAGCAGATGACTGCGCCGATGGCAGATACCACGCACAGGGTTATCATGTAGGAGCGCAGGTGCAGCTCCGGCTGGATGAAGGTCGGCAGCGGCAGCAGCTCACCGGCAATCTGGATGTCACGGGCAGCCAGCGCCAGGTACAGGGAAAGTCCAAAGACGACCACCATCAGCAGGATGCGGACCAGCAGTCCGGTTTTGATGCTGCGCATATCCCGCAGGATGGCTTCCTTGTCCTTCGGCGAGGAGTAGTCCTCCAGCTCGGTATCCTCCTCGGAAAATTCTTCCGGGACCGGGATTTCGGCAGAAGCCAGGCGAGAGGATTTTTCCGGCTTCTGCTTTTTACCGTCGTTCTTGTGGAAAAGACCGGCATCTTCTGCCTGCGGTGCCTCAGCCTCCGCAGAGGGCTGGTCAAAGTCATCGGGCAGCTCGACATGGAAATGTCCTGCACTGTGGCTGCTGCTTGGCTCGGACGGCTTTTGTGCCGTCTGGGTCTGCGCGGCGGCAAAAGGAGCCGCTCCAAACTCCTCGGTCAGCCCGGTCGGTGTGGAAGCAAACAGGTCGTCGGTGTCCGTCGGCTGTGCGGGACTTGGGCTGTCGTTGCTATCCTCCAAAGGAGCATCCGGTTTAAAATCGTCGGGCTGTTTGGGGGCTGGATTCTTTTTGCGTCCAAAGCCCGAGAAATATTTTTGATATTCGGTTTTCCCCTTCAGCTTGGGGTCGGGCTGTTCGGGCGGCGGTGTGGTCGGCTCAAAGTCGCCGAACGGAGTGGAGCCTTGCTGCAAAGGCAGGTCGGCGGGCTGCTGCTCCAAAAAGAAGGAGGAGGTCAGGTCGTCGCCGGCGGGCTGCTGTGGCGGCTCCGGCTGGTGTTGGGCTTCCTCCTGACGGTGAAGTTCTTCCTCCTGCTGGCGAAGCAGCTCCTCCTGGCGGCGGAGTTCTGCCAGATGCTCCTGCTGTACCTTGACCGATTCGCGGTGGTTGGACAGCGAGGAGAAAAAGACGCCGGTGTTGCTCATATCATCGTGTTCGGTTGAGCGCGGCGATTTCACTGCGGTTCGGGCAGCCGTCTGCGGTTCGTGCGGCTCGGATGAAACAGCCTGTGCTGCCTGTGGCGGCTGAACGGTCGGTCTTGGTTGGGTCACAGGCTCCGGTTGAGGTTGCCGGTATGCTTGGGAGGAAAGGTCCTCGATGTTTTGGTTGACCGGTTTGGGACGTGCGGCGGGAGAGCCTCGTCCGGCGCGGGCAGACTGAGAAGCGTTCTGGCGCGCTTTTTTTGCCTTGATTTCATTGAGAATATCATCGACATCATACTGCTTGCTCATCTTCAAATCTCCTTTTTCCTATCCCTGACAGGAGAGTTAATTCTTTTTGACAAAGGACGGCAGACCGCTGCGCTGACGGACTGCCTCATAGATCACGATTGCTGCGGCAACCGAGGCGTTGAGCGAGTTGACCTGACCGTTCATCGGCAGCGAAACGACAAAGTCACAATGCTCCTTGGTCAGACGGCTGACACCGCTGCCCTCTGCACCGACGACGATACCGATCGGACCGCCCATGTCGGTCGAGCACCAGGGCTGTCCGTCCATGTCGGCGCAGAAAATCCACAGACCCTTCTGCTTGAGCTCCTCGATGGTGGACACGATGTTGGGTACCCGTACCACCGGCATATATTCCACCGCTCCGGCGGAGGTTTTGGCAACGGTGGCGGTCAGACCGACGCCGCGGCGTTTGGGGATGATGACCCCGTGTGCGCCTGCCGCTTCGGCGGTACGGATGATGGCGCCGAGATTGTGCGGGTCTTCGATGTTGTCACAGATGATAACAAAGGGAGGCTGGTCGCCGGCTTTCTGGAAGATGTCCTCCATGGTGGAAAAATCATGGCAGGCAGCCATGGCGACAACGCCCTGGTGGACCACTCCTTCGCAAAGGGTGTCCAGCTTTTGTGCTGCCGCATCCTTGATGGGAACGCCCGCCTGTTTGGCAAGGGCGATGATTTTGCCCATGCTGCCGCGGTCGGCTCCTTTGAGGATATAGATGCAGTCGATCGGGCGACCTTTTTTCAGCGCTTCGGCAACGGCGTTGCGTCCTGCGATGACCGAGCTTTCACGGGATTGGTTTTCAGATACAGTTTCTCTGGGCACGTGCAATACCTCCGAAAAATATGTCAAATTTGGTTTGGCGAATGGTGCGCCGCCGGACAACAGACCGGAAGCGATTCAGTAGTTTTCATTATAGCATATTTTGGAAGGATTTGCATTGTAAAAGGAAAAAGTTTGGGGAAAAAGTTTTACCGCTGTCCGTAAAGCGCATCAGTGCAGCAGCAAAAAGGTCAGGGTACCGCCTGCCGCTGCGGAAAGCAGCAGAGAAAGACCCTGCCACAGGTATCTGTGGTTGCACAAAAATGCCGGGCGGGCGCGGTGCAGCAAAGGAGCGCGGATGCTGCCTAAAAAATGCTGCGCCTGCGATTCCAGTGTTTTTTTGCAGGAGTCTGCCTGGCTGTCCTTCAGATACAGCACAGCGCGCTCAAAGTAAGGGTTTTGGGTGTCGTTGATTTCGATGATGCGTTTGTTGGTTCCTCGTACCATGGGGAGTACCACCTTTCTTGTTTAAAGTAACGGGAGAGTTGTTAATAACTCTGTTGATAAAGTTGAAAACAATGGGAAAATCAGAAATTATCCAAAAAGTATAAGAAAATCCGACAGAAAAAGCGGAGCGAGTCAGAAATCAGTTGATAACTCAGTTGAAAATGTGGAAAATATCTGAAATAAAAGCCTTTTGCTCCGGGAGAAATTTGTGAATAGCTGTGAAAACGGATTTTACATTTGGTAATATTCTTTTAACACAAACGGGAAATTTCCGAAAAATATCCTCTTGATGGCTTAGTATGGCTCTTTGGAAATAGTTTTACACACGCTGCAGAAGAAAACGGATGTAGAATTTTGTTGAAAATAGCATGGATAATGGAAGCATTCGGTAATTTTTGAAGAAATTTAAAAGTTTTTCCGTAACAGATTGACATTTCATAGCAAAAGAGTAAAATAATTTTGTAGATTTAATATAGATTTGCAGGATTCTATATGGACATTACCTTACGGGTTTTGCGGTGAAAAGGGCTGTGACCCTCTTTCTTCTGCAAACGGTATAAGCCTGCAAGTCCGATTTTTTATTACCACAGTCTTGGGAGGTCTTTTCAAATGAAACGGGAAGGTCAAATCAGCGTCAATTCCAAAAATATGTTTCCAATCATTAAAAAGTGGCTGTATTCGGATAAGGACATCTTTTTAAGAGAGATTGTTTCCAACAGCTGCGACGCAATCAAAAAGCTCATCAGCCTGCGCGGCATCGGACAGGCGCCGCAGGAGGACGGCTACCAGCCGAGGGTAGAGGTGCGCATCGACAGCGAGAAAAAGCAGCTGATTGTTTCGGACAACGGCATCGGTATGACCGAGGATGAGGTAGAACGCTACATCACGCAGGTTGCTTTCTCCGGTGCAGAGGAATTTTTGCAGAAGTACGGAGAGGATGCCAGCGAGGCGGCAGGCATCATCGGTCACTTCGGTCTGGGCTTCTATTCGTCGTTCATGGTGTCCGACACCGTCGAGATTCAGACCCTTTCCTTCCAGCCGGATGCAAAGCCGGTTCACTGGACCTCTTCCGGCGAGGACAGCTATGAAATCGAGGACGGCGAGCGCACCGAACACGGAACCACCATCATTATGAACATCACCGAGGGTGAGGAGGAATTTTTGCAGGAGAGCCGCATCCGCGAAATCCTGAACAAATACTGCCAGTTCATGCCCTATGAAATCTATCTGAATCCGCACGACGAGCAGCGTCCGGTGTACGATAAGGACGGCAACGTGGAGAAGAACGAGGACGGCACCGATAAGATGCGCACTGTCAAACCGCTGCCGGTCAACGACACCCAGCCGTTGTGGCTGAAATCCCCGAGCGAGTGTACCGACGAGGAGTACAAAGCCTTCTACCAGAAGGTGTTCATGGACTTCAATGAGCCGCTGTTCTGGATTCATCTGAACGTCGATTACCCATTTAACCTCAAGGGCATCCTGTATTTTCCAAAGCAGGTCAACCGTCTGGAGGTGGTTCCGGGACAGGTCAAGCTGTACAGTAACCAGGTCTTTGTTGCCGATAACATCAAGGAGGTCATCCCGGAATTTTTGCTGCTGCTCAAAGGTGTCATCGACTGCCCGGATATGCCGCTGAACGTTTCCAGAAGCTTTTTGCAAAACGACGGACAGGTGCAGAAGATTGCCCAGCACATCACCAAGAAGGTATCGGACAAGCTGCATCAAATCTTTAAAAACGACCGGGAAACCTATGAAAAATATTGGAACGACATCTCTGCCTTCATCAAGTTCGGCTGCCTGAAGGATGAAAAATTCTATGACCGCATGAAGGACATCCTGTTGCTGCATACCATCGACGGAGAGTACAAAACACTCGAGGAGTACCCGAAGGCGGACGAAAACAAGATTTATTATGTCACCGACGAAAATCTGCAGGCGCAGTATATCTCAATGTTCCGTCAGAACGGGCTGACCGCTGCGGTGCTGACCCATGTGATTGACCCGCACTTTATCAGTATGCTCGAATATAAGGAGCAGGAGAAGCTCAAATTCCTGCGCATCGACTCGGACCTTGGCAGCGCGCTCAAGACCGAGCAGACCGAGGAGGAGAAACAGCAGCAGGAGGAACAGGACAAACAGCTGATCGAGCGCTTTAAACAGGCGCTGCCGGAGGAAAAGCTGGAGTACCAGGTGGAAAGCTTAAAGAGCGATGAAACACCGGCAGTCATCCTGCTGTCTGAGTATGCCCGCAGAATCCAGGATATGAGCCGCGCCTTTGGAGAAAGCTTCGGCGGTCCTGCACAGGTAACTTTGGTGCTCAACCGTGAGAACCCAATCATCCGCTCGCTGGAGACGCTGCCGGACGACAAGCGCGAGCTGGTCTGCAAGCAGGTATATGATTTGGCACAGCTGGCACACAAGCCGCTGAGCGCAGAGCAGATGCAGGGCTTTATGCGCAGAAGTATGCAGCTGCTGGGCATGGTCACCGGGGAAAGCCATCAGTAAGCCGACCGGCAGTCCACAACAAAGGAGGAGCAGGGATGACAGAACAGCAGAAGCTCAGGGAGCTGCTGGAAAACAGCAGCCACATTGTTTTCTTCGGTGGAGCAGGAGTGTCGACAGAGATATATAAGTTAGTCCACCATTTAGGGCATAAAAAAATTATGACTTGAAGATGATTTCTTTTACCTGGTTATCATCAAGTTGGATTTCTGCAATGATGCTATGCCAAAAACGCTGTTTTTCTTCCCGGTCCATAGATTTGTAGGATAATTCAAAATTAGAATCAAGCAGCTGACGCAGGGCGGTAAAATCTATTACCTGCGCCAGCTGCTTTTCTTCCTGTTCGGCTTTTATTATAGCATCACGGAGGATAGTAGCCTGCGCATTATAATCATCATCGGAGATATTGCCACCCAGGTAGATTACATTCAGACGGCGCAGTTGATCTCTTAATTTTGTGGTATCAGCCTTTTTGCGTTTCTTTTTGGGAGCTGCCGCAGAAAGCTGCATTTTTGCAATATAGGATTCCAGAGATTCTCGCAGGTGGGCAACAAGATATTTTTCAAGGTTGCGTTCGGACAGCTGCCGGGAATAGGTGCAGCACCCCAAGGGCTTAGCAGTACAACGGTATCCATAGTATTCTTTGCTGCGGTCGTTGGGATATGTTTTAAAGGTGGCTTTGAGTGTGCGACCACATACAGGACAGCGCAACAATCCGACAAATAGATAATGACGATCCCCTTGTGTCGATTTTATACGGCGTTCCGGGCATTGTATATCCTGCCAATCTGCTGCGCTTATATATGCTGGACAAAAATCTTTGATGCCGCGCAGCTCACCGGTATAAATTTTATTGCGCACTACTTTTCTCCAAGATTGATGATCCCGGGATATACCATACTCAAGATTGGTTTCCCTGGCGGCTCGGCGGGTATTGTGGTATTTTATCATTTTGTCCCAAAAGGCAGCCGTAGCGCTTTCTGTTTCTGGGTCCTTGACAAGTTTACGCACGCCGTTGATTACTTCGGCTTTGTAACCGTATGGAGCCATCGGACCGCCAAAACAGTATTCACCGTTTCGTACCTTGTTGTCAAAGACAAACTTGATCCTTTCAGATGTGCGGTCTGCTTCGTTTTCGGCAACGGAAAGCATGATATTTACTTTTAATCGCCCGTCGGCGGTGGTGGTTTGGTAATCTTCCAGAATAGTCTTCCAGGCAACGCCGTGTTTATCCAGGATGTTTTGTACTTGATGATAGTCGTGGACATTGCGAAACCAGCGATCCAGCTTTGTGAACAGGATCAAGTCAATTTTTCCGGCCTGTACATCGGCAAGCAATTCCTGCATGACTTTCCGGCGCATGACAGGTTTGCGGGCACTGAATCCTTCATCGTGATAAATGTGTACGACCTTATAATCGTGGTCGATGGCGTACTGCTTTAGGGCTGCTTCCTGGGCTTCCAGGGAATAGCCGTGCAGTGCCTGTTCTTCGGTGCTGACGCGGATATATAGCGCGGCCCGGGTAATGGTTTTAGGCGTATTTGACATGATATAGTTTTCCCCTTATTTTTTTAAAGTTGCCCTGTACATACTGTGCAGGCGTGATACAATATAGATGGAACTTCTTTTTCACGGTTTTCTTTCCATTGATGAACCGACTCCTTGAGGAAAAGCCGCCCGATTATCTGCCGGGCGGCTTTTCCTGTGTATTAAGATTTATTGATTAACCATATCAAAAAAGGTTGATTCAGAAATGATGGAAAGCTCACAGCCCTTTAAAATATAACCTTCTGCCTTTTTCATTTTTGTTGTTTTTCCGTTTTTTACAGATGATGCAAATTCTTCAGAACCAACAACGAGAAAGTTAGTTTTTTTAGTAATATTATCAGCATTGATACCACCCAAGTCTGCAACAATCTGCATGGCATCTTGACGTTTCATAGATTTCAGTGCGCCAGTAAATACGACGGTTTTTCCATAAATAGGATGTGATTCGTCAAAATCGTTGTTTTCTGTATGAATTGATTTTGATGATAATTTTGTTTTTTTAAAAAGATTAGCAAAATCTTCTTCTGAATATTTTTGCAGAATGATAGAACGTAATTCGGAGTAACATAGCTGAGTTGTAGTGCAATCTGATAAGGCACGATGTTCTTCTGGATTTGCAATTTGAAAATAAGCAGAAATATCACTTAATCTATGGTGTTCAAGGGAAGGAAGAGTTTTGCGAGCGATACGCATAGCGTCAATAAAGTCATTGGAAAAAACAAGACTGTTTTCTTGAAAAGCATCATATAAAAAATTAACATCAAAATTTATGTTATAACCTACCAGAACATCATTCGAAACAAAGTTATAAAAATCCTTGCTGATTTCCGAAAATGTAGGGGCACTTTCCAACATTTCATTTGTGATACCTGTGAGGTCCGTTATAAAGTCATCAATTTGATTTTGAGGGCGAACCAAAGAGGAAAAACGGTCAACAACTTCACCGCCCCGTATTTTCAAAGCACCGACTTCAATAATCTCACAATATTCAAAATCAAGCCCGGTTGTTTCAATATCCAGAATAGTATAATCAAGAGGTAAGGCGATAAAGCTTTTTCCTTTGTGTTCTCTGATGGGGAAGCTGCTTTTTAACGTTGTTGCGTCGTTTATTATTAGTTTCATAATGTCACCATCCTATAGTTTGACAAAAAGAGTTTTTTATTTTCGTGTGGAAATTTGGAGAAGCAGTCCTGGTGCCCTTTGCTATCCTATATGAAAAACCAGTAGAAAAGTGTATAATGGTCTTTGAAAGCGCTTTCAAATTTTGATTTGAAAGGAAATCTAAAGATGAAAACGACAGAACAGATCCAAAAAATGAAAGAAGCAATCATCAGAATGATAGGAGGCATCGACGACGAAAAAGCCATAGAAAGGCTGCTGCAATTCGTAAGGTATCTGTATTATAAAAAATAATCACCAACCTGCCCGGCAATTTTGCCGGGCTTTTTTTTATGCCATATTTTTCCAGCATCCACGCCCCAGTTGCTTATTTATATTCCCGGTGTTTGCTTAATCTGGTCTATCAGCTTTTCGATCACCTTCCATTCTTCTTCCCCCAGCGACGCAAACGCCCGGAAAACAGACTTTGCAAATTCATTTTCACCGTACATAATGCGATCAATCGCAGCGATTGCGTCCACGTCGGTTTCTTCCCGGAACATTTCCCCGCTGCCGGTTGTCAACCATTCTTCGCTTACATTGTATTCGCGGCAAACATCACGGATGGATCGGGGAGTTAATTTTCGCTGATTATGCTCAATAGCAGACATACTAGAGCGTTCAAGACCTATTTTTTGACCGAAAGATGTTTGGCTTAAACCAAGGCATTCCCTTAATTGTTTAAGCCTATCATTGATACCTTCCACGGTATCACCTCCTTTGCAAAAAATCATACCACAATAATTCCACTTTGTAAACATTTTTCGAGAAAAAGCATTGACAATGTTTTGAAAGTGGAGTATATTGTTTACAAAGAGAACATAGGGAGGATAAAGCAAGAGTGGAAGAAATTAAAAAAAGGCTTCGTGTTTTAGAGGATAGAGCGAAAAAAGAGCAGGAGCGAGCGGCAGACCCAAAACGCAGATATGCGCTTGACTGGTATGTGGAAGAAAGCGTGGACTGGTTGCGGGAACACGCGGTGCGATTAGTAAAAGAAGAAGCAAAGACCCGAAAGCGACAAGCAAGAAAAATTGCTGTGCTTGCGGCAACAAGCACAGCAATTTCAACAGCGACCGCTATTTTGATGATGCTTCTTCTTCATAAGCGGCAATCACCAGAGCAGCGACATTGTTTACAGCGCGAATCAAGGAATCTTGCAAATCTTCATCCGCCGATGAATGAATGATTTCATTATGAACTTTACGCTGAAACAATTTGATTGCTTCTAAAGTAGTCAAAAAAACACCCCCTTTCTTTATACATAATATAACATTCGGAAGGGAAAGAAAAGGCGGCGCAGGACAAAGAGAGGATGAAAAGAATGTTGAACACAGCATTTAATACAGCAGATAAAAACAAGATGGGGACAGTGATTGCAGTAGCGCAGAAGTTTATGGAACTGTCGGAAAGCCAAAAGCAATTTATTTTAGGTTACATGGTAGCGGTTGAGCAGCAGGCAAAAGCCGCAGAGATAAAACAGGCATAGAAGGAGGGAAAAACGATGGCAGAAGTAAAAATGGTAAACTTCAATCCACAAAAAATCATGCAGGCAATGATGGATATTTTCGGGGACCGTTACGGGGCAAAGATTACCGTAACGGTAGAACCTAAAACAACAGCGTTGGCGGTTATCCCAGCGGACAGGGAAGAAAAGCAGAAGGTAGCACAGTAGACGACAACAAGGAGAATCGGAAAGATGGCAGGAATTATAATTTTGATTGCCGCAATGAGCGCATACATTTTCGTGTTGTGCGGATTGTGGGGAATGACAGTGCTGGCGGAAAGGCTGATAAAACAGAAAAAGAGGATAATAAGCCGATCAAAACGCGGGACAATCAGACGGGGGGCGTAGCAGATGCAGAAAATGAAAGATTTTTTGCAAGCCCAGGGCGTAGATGTGCCGCAGGGGGCAATATATACGCGTTGGTTTGTCGAAAACGACCTGCCGCTGTTTGTGGCGTGTACACAGTGCGGCAAGAAAATGATGCTTTTAAAAGCATACGTTGACAGCGAAGGGAATCCATACTGTGCTGATTGCGCAGTACCGGAACCAGAGCGGCAGAAAAGAGCGAAAGAGAGGGCAAGAGCGGCAGACCCCGAAATCGAAGCCGCGCTGAATTACATTTTCGGGGACTAAAAAAAGAGGGCGACCCGCCGGAAACGGGCCGCCCACCTTTTGGGAAATGCAAACGCTTAAACGTTTGAAAAACTATATCACAATCATTGTATCAAAAAGCGCTTGCAAAGTCAATAAAACCGCCGCGGGGAGCCGCGAAAGCGGGCTTGTAATGGGTATTAACATATCAACGTTAAGCCTACCAAGAAAGATTGATAACCAGAGGGGAGAGGATAATAGCAAGGGGGAGAAGCAGATGGGATACAGTGGGGAAAACTACGAGTTTTTATTCGACAAACCGGGGCAAATCGGAGAAAGAGCCTTTGAAGCATTACACCATGCGGATGTAATGAAATACAGAGCGAAAACCATCAAAAGCGGGAATATTGTCGAATGTGAAATCTATCCTATCTGGAACACCAGAGGGCAGGCGGCAAAGGCGAAAAAAGCCACAACCAGACAAGCCCAAAAGAACCTCAATGAAAAGAACGCAAAGAAAAACCTGATAAGAAAAATCAACACCAATTTTACAGAATCAGATTTGTGCATAACCCTGACATACAAAGGGCAAGTACCGGATGAAGCCCAGGCGAGAAAGGATATACAGAACTACATAAGGCGGGTAAAGGCATACCGGAAAAAGAACGGAATGGACGACCTAAAATATATCTACGTCATTGAGTTTGAAAACGGGGAAGGCTGGAAGAAAACAAGGGTGCATCACCATGTGATTATGAGCGGGATGGATAGGGACGCGGCGGAAAGATTGTGGACAAACGGCTGGGCGAATACAAGGCGATTGCAGCCGGATGAATACGGACTGGAAGCCCTGGCGCGGTATATCGTGAAAGACCCAAAAGGGAAAAAGCGGTGGAGCGCAAGCCGAAATCTGAAAGAACCGAAAGTAACCACAGCAGACACAAAGTTTACAAAGCGGATGGCTGAAAGGCTGGCAGAAGATTTTGAAACAAACGGGTCGCAGATATTTGCAAAGTTGTTCCCGGATTGCGTGTTAAACGATTGTGCTATTTTCCGATCTGATTTTGTAGCGGGGGCTTATGTATACGCAAAAATGCGGATAGACCCCCAAAAGGTAAAAAGAAAGAGAGAGAAAGAACGATGCAAGGAAAGATTTTAACAATGGGGAGCCTGTTTGACGGTTCGGGCGGTTTTCCCCTTGCCGCCAAAATGTGC